>ERZ808267.38-NODE-38-length-84285-cov-5.281717_pt1 | contig 84285 bp, 69 predicted proteins | sample MGYA00521241_ERZ808267 | MGnify/ENA primary metagenome ERZ808267 (study PRJEB31516, sample SAMN03275592) | gut metagenome | biome: mammalia-associated habitat; material: feces | host: Papio cynocephalus | place: Kenya | collected 2012-07-19 ...
CTTTTGCCTCCTTGCAGGCTGTTTTGAACGTGTATACCGGCAAATTTAACCCGAAAGGGTCTTTTGTGCAGAGGAAAATCACATAGCTTTCCTTGAGGGTTACATAATCACTGCCTTTCATAAGTGCGTCTATGTCTATCATGCTCTGGTAGTAACGCATGCGCCGTGGCAAGTCATCTGGAATGCTGGTTTGCATCTCGATGTCGAAAATGCGGTTTGAGTCCTTTACATAGACATCCATACGGACTCCATGCGCGCTGTAATACGGACGGATTTCCTTCTGAAGTTCCGGGTATTCAATCTTTTCAACCTTGATTCCAAGAAGACGTTCGATAACACCCTTGCAGAGCTCCGGGCTTTTCATTACGTGGCAGAACATGAAGTCGTCGGTGAATTTAAGCTCCTCGACCGGCTTTATTCTGTAAATTATTTTTTCTGTATTTTCCATATAACTAGTTAACGCAAAAAAATTGCAAAAACGGAAATAGATCACAATTTTTTTTTGCGTTTTGCGTAGCAAAAGGCAGGAGCAGGCTGAAAGAACTTGCAGGCAAAGAGATTGCAACCTGCGTAAAAAACTTGGCAGCAGGTTAGAAGAACTTGCAGGCAAAGAGATTGCAAACTGCGTTGAGTTTTAAAACGAAATTATCTCATCGTAAACTTGTATTGCAAAAACATCTGTCATTCCAGAAATAAATTCCACAACACATTTTGTGTAAGAGGCAATGTCATTCAAGTTAAAGACCTGCACAGTGTTCAGTCGTAGGATTTTTTTTCTGTCCATTTCTGTTTTCCAGGTTATCGGGCGGTAATTTGTGTATTTTATAAGCCATTCAACAAAAGTTTTTCCCAAAACTGGATAATATTTTAAAGCTTGCGCCATTCTTCCGTTCTTTGCGTATTCATAGTAGCGCATTAAAGTTCTAAAAATCGTATTCAAGCAGTTGTCCGCATAATAAGAAAATTCTTTTAGCCGCCAGTGATTGTAAATATGCGCAAAATTGAATTTCTTTATTTCAAGGATAAAGTTAAAATACTCCTCGCTAAAGCAAAGTCCTTTTTCCGGGCTGCTCTGCTGGCAAAGGTCTACAATCAGGTCATTTATAAGAACGGTTGTGTTTACGGCTTTTCCGCTTCGGAATGCGTGGTTGCCTTTTGAATTCAATGTTGTGGCAACAATTTCGCGCATGTGCCTGTATGCTGCCATGTCAAGAATGTGATATTGCCTTGCGTCTTCAATGTCTCGCCCAAGATACGCAATTTTATCCGCAATTTTTACAACGCAACCTTCCCAGGTAAACGGTTGAATCAGGCCTGGACGTTTTATTGAATACAAATCAATTGCGTCCTCCCGCGGTTTTATTCCCTGCTGGTCGATTTCTCCGCAGTGACAGATTAACCCATCCCGCACGGCATAGGTAAGATTCAGCGGTTGTGCAATTCCGTCAGGGTCAGGCAAAGTTTCTATAAAATCAGCAAAAAACAGGGAATTCCGCTCATGCCAGAATTTTTTTGGCGCATCTTTACCTTCTTTTTGTTCCATCAGCGAATTAAGGCAATCTTCCCCATGATGACCAAAAGGGGCGTGGCCAATGTCGTGTCCAAGCGCAATTGCATTTGAAAGCTGCTCGTTCAGCCCAAGATATTTGCATATTGTGCTTGCGACGCTTGCAACATGCATAACGTGTTCCATTCTTGTGCAAACGTGATCATTATGCGGCGCGTAAAAAACTTGAGTCTTGTGTTTTAGCCGTCGGTATGCCTGGCAGTGGAGCAGGCGAGTGTAATCGCGCTCAAAATCAGAGCGAATGTCGTTTCTGTCATAAATCGGAGTTTCACGTTTTATTGCTTCCTGCCATTTTGGATTTTTTTCGTCACATTTTACAGATACAAAACCGTTTTTCATATTTTGATTATATTCACAGCCCCTTAAAATTGCAATTTAAGATTTAAAAACAAAAAGTCCCTGATGAAAAAGGAGGAAAATCACCAGGGACTGGAGTATGTTCTTTAATTATTCGCTTTACACTAAAACAACCACCTTGCGTACAAAAAGTTACAGATTTTTTTTCACAATTACTTTTATAGCCCGAATGTCGAGTTTTTTTCAGAAGAAATAAATTGAATAAGCGGGAAGAAAAAGAAAGCGGCAACCGAGTCATTCGGAGCGATGGCAAGCAATTTTTGCAGAAAATTGCGCAGTCCGATACCTTGTTACGCTTCGCATGACGAATTGACGCGCTTTTTCTGGTAGCAGATTCAATTTTTATGTTGAATTTACAAAACTCGACATTCGGGCTTTATAATTCTCTTTTGCCAGTACCGAGGCTTTTTGCTTGACAAATTCTCTTATTCTGTTAGACTAAACAGCGATGACAAAAAATAAAAAAATGTCATTTTGAAAAATTAATGAGGTAATTATGTCTAAGAAATTTGCATTTTTATTTCCTGGCCAGGGTGCGCAGGAACCTGGAATGTTAAAGGATGTTTGCGAAGCTTTTCCAGAAGCGCGCAAGGTTGTTGATGAAGTTTCAAGAATAACTGGCGTTGATATGCCGCGCCTTATGTGGGAATCAGAAAAAGAAGTTCTTAGCCGCTCAGATAATAGTCAGCTTGCAATCACAACTGCTTCTTTGGCAACAATGAAAGTTCTTGAAGGAAAAGGAATTGTTCCTTCTGCTTCCATGGGATTTTCTCTTGGTGAATTTCCTGCTTTGTATGCTGCTGGTGTTTTTTCTTTTGAAGATGTTATAAAAGTAGTTCAGAAACGTGGTCAGATTATGCAGAAAGTTTGTGACGAGATTGCTGCTGAAAACGCCGGTCATGCGCCTGGAATGACAGCTGTAATCGGGCTTTCTCCAGAAAAAGTTGAAGAAATTGCTTCTGGAATCAAAGACGCTTACGCAGCAAACTTGAATAGTTCAGTTCAGACTGTAGTTTCTGGAACATTTGACGCTTTGACAGAAGTTGAGGCAAAAGCAAAAGAAGCTGGTGCTCGCCGTGCCCTTCGTCTTGCTGTTGCAGGTCCGTTCCATTCACCGCTTATGCAGAAAGCCGCAGATGAATTTGAAAAAGCGATTGCAGATGTTACATTCAATGATCCAAAAATTGAACTTTTCAGCAATGTTACAGGTAAAAAAGTGACAAGCGGCGCAGAAATCAAGAAAAATGCGGTTCTTCATCTTACAAATCCGGTTCGATGGACTTCAGAGGAAGCCGTTCTTGCTTCTATTTTGACGGACGACTGGCAGATTCTTGAAGTTGGGCCTGGAAAAGTTCTTTCTGGACTTTGGGCTAAGACTGAATTCGGTGAAAAATTTAAAGTTCCTTCTATTAATACTGTTGATTCAATCAACGGATTGAGTTTGTAAATTCTGGAGTTTTATTGATGTTAAAAGGAAAAAAAGCTCTTGTTACTGGTTCTAGCCGTGGAATTGGTCGCAAAATTGTAGAAACTTTTTTGGCTAACGGTGCGGAAGTCTGGGGATTATGCTCAAAGCCTTCTGCGGCAAAAACTGAACTTGAATCATTTGCAAAAGAAAATGGAACTGTTTTTCATGAGATTTGTGCAAATGTTGGTGATGCGGCGGTTCTTTCAGAAGTTGTAAAGGCTGCTCTTGCCGAAGCTGGAAATTTTGATGTTCTTGTGAACAATGCTGGAATTACGCGCGACGGACTTTCTTTCAGGATGAAAATGGAAGACTGGCAGAATGTTTTGAATGTGAATCTTACAGGAACTTTTGTTGTTACCCAGATTGTTTCTAATGCAATGTTGCGCGCACGTGCTGGTTCTATTATCAACATGAGCTCGATTGTTGGAATTCATGGTCAGGGTGGTCAGGTGAATTATGCGGCTTCTAAAGGTGGCTTGATTGCGTACAGCAAATCACTTGCAAAAGAGGTTGGCGCTCGTGGAATCCGCGTAAACTGCATTGCTCCTGGTTTTATTGAAACTGATATGACAGCTGTTTTGAATGAAGACTTGAAAAAATCGATGATTGATTCAGTTCCATTAAAACGCGCTGGAAAACCAGAAGATATTGCGAATGCAGCTTTGTTCCTTGCAAGCGATTTGTCTACCTATATAACAGGACAGGTTCTCGGTATAGACGGTGGTATGGGTTGTTAAGGTATAAAAAATAAAATTAAAATTAAGGAAATTATATGGAAAAAAGACGAGTTGTAATTACAGGTTTGGGAGCGATTACTCCACTTGGAAATAGTGTTGCTGAATTTTGGAGCGGAATAAAGGCTGGAAAGAGCGGAATTGGTCCGATTACTCATTTTGACGCTTCTATAAACAAGGTTCACTATGCGGCTGAAGTAAAAAACTTTAATCCTGGTGATTATATGGATCCAAAAGAAGCTAGAAAAATGGCTCGCTTTTCGCAGTATGCGGTTGCGGCTGCCAAACAGGCTTTGGAAGATTCAAATTTGATGGGAAATGCTGAAGTTCTTGATGAAACTGGTTGTATTCTTGGCGTTGGAATCGGTGGTTTTGAAGTAACAGAGGCTTCTGCGAAAGGTTATTTTAATTCTGGATGCACAAAAACTGCTCCAATGACAATCCCGGAACTTATTCCTAACGAAGCTGGCGGAAATATTGCAATGCAGTTTGGTTGCCACGGTCCGGTTCAGGCTGTTTCTACTGCTTGTTCTTCTGGAACTGACGCAATGGGTGTTGCTTTTGATATGGTTCGTTCTGGTCGTCTTGACGTTTGTCTTACTGGCGGTGCGGAATCTACAATCAATGGTTATGCGATTGTTGCTTTTGAAGTTCTGCACGCTCTTTCTACAGGTTTTGATGATGATCCAACAAAGGCTAGCCGTCCTTTTGACAAGAAAAGAAATGGTTTTGTAATGGGCGAAGGTGCCGGTGTTCTTGTTTTTGAGGAATATGAGCATGCAAAGGCTCGTGGCGCAAAGATTTATGCGGAAGTTGCGGGTTATGGTTCTTCTTGCGATGGTTACCATCTTACTTCACCAAATCCTGATGGAATTTGTGGTTCTAAATGTATGACACGCGCTTTGAAGGACGCTGGAATGGATCCTTCTGAGATTCAGTATTACAATGCGCACGGAACTTCTACTCATATCAATGATCCTTCTGAGACAAATATGATTAAGATTGCGTTTGGTGAAGAAAATGCGCGCAAACTTAAGATTTCTTCTACAAAATCAATGCATGGTCATTGTCTTGGTGCGACTGGCGCAATTGAAGCTATTGCTTGTATCAATGCGATTAATGACAGTTTTGTTCCTCCTACAATCAACCTTGAAGAGCAGGATGTTGAGGGCGGTTGTGATCTTGATTACGTTCCGAACAAAGGTATTGAAATGAATGTTGATGCAGCTATGAGCGCAACTTTTGGTTTTGGCGGTCATAACGGCGCAATCATTTTGAAGAAGGTAAAATAATTATGGCTTTGACCACTGATATAAAATCTTTGTTGCCGCACCGTGAGCCTTTTTTGTTTGTTGACGCAATTTTGAGCGCAGATGAAAAAGGGGCTGTTTGCGAGCATACTTTTACTGAGAATGAATTTTTCTTTAAAGGGCATTTTCCGGAATATCCTGTTGTTCCTGGGGTTATTCTTTGTGAGACAATGGCTCAGGCAGGTGGCGCGGCTTTGCGTTATCAGGGAATTGTTCCTGGAAACAGCTTGTTCTTTTTTGCGACTTTGGACAAAGTAAAGTTCAGAAATCAGGTTCGCCCTGGTGACAAGGCGCGTATGGAAATCACATATTTGCGCACAAGTCCAAAAATGATAAAGCAGGCCGGAAAACTTTATGTTGGCGACACTCTCTGCTGTGAAGCCGAGTGGATGTGCTTAGTTGGATCGGCACAATAGTGCCGTCTAACGGAGTTAAATAATTTCCTTGCACAACCCGGCAACTTGTTGCCGGATGTGCTTAGTTGGATCGGCAAACTAGCAGGAATTGCTGGGGAGGGCGGAGACGCGAACGTGGTTGTCCGCCCTTTTTTATTTAACTTTCCAGGTTTTTCAGGTCGTATGGTGTTTCCTGGTAGACGTAATAGTTTATCCAGTTGCTGAAAAACAGGTGCGCGGTGCTTCGCCATGTTGAGATTGGAAAATTTGTGCTGTCGTTGTCCTTGAAGTAGTGTTTTGGAAGTTCGATTGGCAGGTTTTTGTTTTTGTCGCGCCAATATTCGTTTGCCAATGTGTTTGTGTCGTATTCAAGGTGTCCGGTCATAAAGATTTCGCGGTCATTGTTTGATTTTATCAGTGTTACGCCGGCTTCCTGTGATTTTGCAAGTATTGTAAGTTCAGGATGGGCTAGAATATCTTTTTCGTTTATGGTTGTGTGCCGACTCTGCGGAATCGGAAAAAGATCGTCCATTCCGCGTAAAAGCGAGTCATTTTTGGTTGTGCGTTCATTCAGAAAAATTCCGAACAGTTTTTGGTCAAGAGGAATTTTTGGGATATTGTGAATATGATAAAGTCCTGCGAATGCGCCCCAGCACAAATAAAGTGTTGAGAATACGTGTTTTTTTGCGTAATCCATTATTTTGCAGAGTTCATCCCAGTAGTCAACTTGCTCAAAGGGAAGCTGCTCGACTGGTGCGCCGGTTATAATCATTCCGTCGTATTTATTCTTGAATATTTCGCTTGAGGGAATGTAGTATTTTTCAAGATATTCCTTGCCGGTGTGCTTGTATTTGTGGTTTTCCATTCGGATAAGGGAAATTTCGATTTGAAGCGGAGTGTTGCCAAGAAGGCGCAAAAGCTGGACTTCTGTGACTTCCCGCGTTGGCATAAGGTTTACGATTGCGACTTTTAGCGGGCGGATTTCCTGGGTTTCGGCGCGCTGTTCGGTCATTACAAATATATTTTCTTGTTCCAGCGTGTTTACGGCTGGCAAATCAGCATTAATCTTAATTGGCATAATTAAAGAATAGCAAAAAAAATATTGATTTGCTATACTTTTATTTATGGCAGAAAGTGATAACAGAAAAGCGGCGTTAAAAAAATTAAGGCTTTTGTCTTACAGCTCAAAACTGAATATAAATTCTTTCAGGAAAAAGATTGAAGATGCTTTTTACTGTCCGATTCTTCCGAATCATGTTGAACGGCAGGAGCATAATTATGGCGGCGTGAATTGTGATGTTCTTTCGCCGGAACTTTATTCTTCTAAACGAGTTATGTTTTATATTCACGGCGGTTCGTTTGTTGGCGGCTCAAGGGCAAGCTACAGAAGTTTTTGTTCAATTTTGGCGAACCGGACTTTTAGCCGCGTTGTTGTGCCGGAATATCGCCTTGCTCCGACTTATGCTTTTCCTTCTGCCATAGAAGATATTCAGGCGGTTTTTCGCGCATTGTTCACAGAGGAGCAGATTGCGCGTTCGTTGGATTCTTCTGTTGATGAGGACGGAAACCGGCAGGAAGCTTTGCCAGAATTTATAATTACCGCGGATGGTGCAGGTGCTTCAATCGCGATGGCGTTGCTTTTAAATCTTCGTGAACGCTACAGAAATTGCATCAAAAAAGTTGTGCTTCTTTCTCCGTGGTTAAATTTAAGTCCGAATTCACCTTTGTTTGAACAAAAAAAGGCGCAGGACGAGGTTATTTCAAAAGATGTGCTTAGGCAAAGTTCGGATGTTTACACGTATGCTTCGAATCTTGAAAATCCGCTTGTTTCGCCGTTGCTTGCTTCTCCTGAACAGTTTGTGGGTTTTCCTTCAACTTATATTCAGGTTGGTGAAAAGGAAATTCTTGCGGAAGATGCAAAAAAACTCGATTCAATTTTAAAAGGATGCGGCGTTGATTCCGAGGTGGAGATTTTTCCGGATATGATGCATTTGTTTCAGCTTGCGGAAGGTTATCTTGAGGCGAGCCATAGTGCGCTTTCTAAAATTGCCGACCAGATTACAGGGACTTCTGAAAATTCGGAACGTCAGACTTATGAGAACAAGCCTAAACTTGAACAGAGCTTGAAGGCGGAATCATGATAGAATTACTTTCTCCTGCTGGAAATGTTGAAAAACTTTACTATGCGTATGCGTATGGCGCTGATGCGGCTTATATCGGGCTGAAAAAATTTTCGCTCCGTGTAAAAGCTGACAATTTTTACGAGGATGAATACAAGAAAGTTATTGCGTTGAAGGAACAGTTTCCTGGGCGAAGGTTGCATTGTGCGCTGAATATTTCGTTCCACAACCGCGACATAGATAATTTTTTGCAGAATATCGATTATTTCAAGGCTTATCCGATTGACGCGTTCATCGTGCAGGATATTGGAATTGTTCCGATTCTTCAGAAATATTTTCCTGATGTTGAATTGCACGTGAGCACTCAGGCTAGCTGCGTGAACCGCGAAGCTGTAAAAATGTATAAATCAATGGGTTTTAAGCGTGTTGTTCTTGGCCGCGAGGTTACTTTAAAGGAAATCCGCGAAATAAAAGATGCTGTTCCAGACATGGAGCTGGAAGCGTTTGCCCACGGCGCAATGTGTATTGCGTATGCCGGTCGTTGCCTTATGAGCGCGTATCTTACGGCAAGAAGTGCGCAGGCTGGGGCTTGCAGTCATACTTGCAGATGGAATTTTAAGCTTTTGTCAGAAGCGGACAAGGCGAAACAGCTTGCTGAGTCAGGTTTTCTTTCTCTTGAAGAAGAAAAACGCCCGGGCGAATATTTTCCGGTTTTTGAAGGCGATGATTTTACCGCAATTCTTTCCAGCAAAGATTTGCGCATGGTTGAACATCTTGATGACATGAAAAAAGCCGGAGTTGATTCAATAAAAATTGAAGGGCGAATGAAAAGCGTTTATTATGTTGCGCTTGTAACCCGTGCCTACAGAAAAGCTCTGGATGCTCTTGATGGAAAAATTTCTTCTGAAGAGGCGAAACCTTTTATCGATGAACTTGAAAATGTAAGCCACCGCGAAAGTGGAACTGGTTTTTACTATAATTCTGCGGATGCAAATAAAACTGTAAGCGGAGCGACCGACAGCCGTTATATTCTTGCCGCTGAAATCGGAGAGGAACTTTCTGCGGATGAAGCTGAGAAAATTTTTGTCGCGGGAAAAGATTTTAAAGCCCAAAAGCAAAAAGAACTTGATGAAATGCATCCTAAGGCGCGCGCGGCTCGGCTGAAAGACTATGAAATTCATCCTGAAAAAAATCCGGGAATCGCTGAGCAAAAAAATGGCTGGCATATTTACAAAATGCTTCCATTGAATATGATAAAATCTGGTGAAAAGATCGAGTTTGTTGCGCCGGACATTGTTGCAAAAAAAGCTGAAAATAATGAATGGTGTCTGATTGATCCGGATTCTGGAACTTTGCGGGCTTGGGTTTGCGATGGACACAATTGCGTTCTTTACACAAAAATTCCGCTTCAGGCTGGTGCGTTGATAAGAATTGAAGATCCAGATTATGTTCCGGGAAAAATCCGTGATACAGGAAGATAAATTTTGAAGAAAATAATACAATCTGTTCTGTTTTCAGTTTTTTTTCTCGTTTTTTCGGCTTTTTCCTATGCTGAAGTTGTGAATTTTTTTACGCCAAAAATGCGGTGGAGCATTACAAACGGTTTGAGCCTTGAAAATGGTGCGGATTTTGCGCCTCTGACTTCTGCAGTTGATCTTTCTGTAGATTTGGATATGCAGGAAATTCGTTCAAACGCAGGAATTTTTGTTCAGCCTAGCCAGGTTGATTTTTCCACGGAAATTATTTATTGGCCGACATTTTTCAATTGCTTCAACGCTGGCGTAGGTTCAATTTTTCATTTTGTGCATTGCAACGACATTTTTGTTGAATTTGATTATCTGAGTGGCGCGTATCTTTCGTATCATACGCCGAAAAAATTTGACTGTATGCTTAATTTTCTTTATCACGGAAAGGCTGCACGGATTTTTGCGATTCAAGATGATGTTCCATGGCTAAAAAACAATTCAATCGCTTTTCGGACGGAATTTAATTTTCGCCCGGTTTCGCAACTGAACTTGAACCTGTCAGTTTCTTCCTATTCAATGTACCGTTATATGCTTTGGTTTGCACCGGATTTTTCTTTTTCTGCGGATTATAAATTTTTTGATATGTTTGTCGTTGGTGGACAAATTGAAATTCAATATATCGATATGTTCACTTTGAGTTCAAATTTGAACAGCATTGATTTAAGAATTTATGGAAGGCTTGAATTTTGATGGATTTGCTAAAAAAAAGTTTTTTTAAGATTTGGCTTTCGGCTTTTTTTCTGATTTTTGATTTTGTTTTTTGTGCCTGCCAATATTATTCTTATGGTCTGGATGAATTTTTGTACCGCGACAATTCAATCAGAAACCGTTCGTCAAAGCTGAAGGAACTGGATGAAGGGCTGGAAAATTCGGTTTCTGGTTCTTATGAAATTCTTGTGATTACAGATGTCCATTTTGGTGGCGAAGGAATTGGCCATAACGGCGAACGTCGCGATGATGAATTTTTTTCTTGGATTTCTGAAAATTTTAAAGACGCTGGCAAAGAAATGCCAAAATTCTGCGTTTGTCTTGGTGATGTTGCCGAACATGGGCTGGAATCAGAATTCAAGGATTATAAAAAATTTACAGAAAAACTTGAGTCAGAATTTAGAATAAAAACATACAATATCATTGGAAATCACGATTTGTATAACGCAGGCTGGAAGAATTTTGAAAAATACAGTTTTCCTTACTGCTCATTCTATAAATTCAGGACAAAGAATCTTACATATTATTTTTTGGATTCGGCGAGCGGTTCTTTGGGCGACGATCAGCTTACGGCTTTTAAACGCGACATGGAATACAATGAGCATGGACGAAAAAAACTTGTTTTTATGCACGTTCCGGCGTATGCGGGCGGACTTTTTTATTTTGTAATGCAGAACTCTGTTGAGCGGAACAAATTTATTTCTTATTGTGCTGACAATGACGTTTTGGCGCTTATTGATGGGCATACGCACAAAGAAATTACGAGTAATCTTGGATTTATGGAATACAATTTGCCGGGCTATCTGGAAAAACGTGGATGGGCGATTGTTTCTGTTGATGAAGATTCTAAAAAAGTTGTATCAAAATGTTATTATTTGGATGATTAACTCTACATTCAAGATAGCTAGTTTTCGTCCCATTCGACTGGAACTGTCTTTTTTTCATGGTTTGGAATTCTAAGATATGTAAGGCAGTCTGCGCGGTGAATCATAACTCCGTTTGACATTGAAACATAACCTATAATCGGATTTGGGAAAACAGGCTTGCAGCATTGGGCGAAATTGTAAATAAAATTTGAGGAGCCGGCAACTTTTACTTTTGTTACATTTTTTGGAATCTCTGTCGGACCGTTTCCTTTTTTGTGTCCACGCCTTTTTTCATCCTGAATTGCATGGCTTTGGGCTTCATGTTCTGCTTTTGCGGCTTCTTGTTTTTCTATTGCGATTTTATCAACAAAATTCGGGTCATTTGCGACAAGCCACGCATGAATTTTCTGCCGTGCTTTTGAGGTTTTTGCAAATTTCAGCTGATTTTCTGTTGGATGAGCCTGCGGATTTGTTAAAATTTCAATTATCTGCGTGTTTTTTAGTTTTTGCGTAATCGGAATTATTTTTCCATCTGCCTTTGCGCCGATAATTTTTTCACCGATTCCAGAATGGATTGAGTATGCAAAATCAATCGCCGTGGAGCCTTCCGGAAGATGTTTTACATCTCCGTTTGGTGTGAAGACGTAGATTTCATCCCCCAGCAAATCGCTTTTCAGGCTTGCAAAGAAATTTTCATTCGTAACTTGTTTTTCGCGCAGTTCCTGGAGCTGGTTAAAAATCGTAAGCTGGCTTGAGTCAACTAAATCGTGGCTTTTGCCTTTTTTGTAAAGCCAATGTGAGGCAACTCCGCGTTCTGCGATGTCGTGCATTTTTTGCGTTCGGATTTGAATTTCCAGCGGTCGGTCTTCGCACATGACTGTTGTATGCAAAGATTGATAGCCGTTTGATTTTGGCATTGCGATATAGTCTTTGAATCGTCCTTCCAGCGGTTTCCACAGGCTGTGGACAATTCCTATAAGCGTGTAACATTCCTGTTTTTTCTGGCAGATGATTCTTAGCGCAAGCAAATCGTAAAGTTCGCCAGGCTCTTTGTTTCTTTTTCGCATTTTTTGATAAATTGAATAAAAATGCTTTGCCCGGCTTGTGATTGTGACTTTTATGCCGAATTTATCTGCCTCTGCCTGAATTTTTTTTACGGCGTTGTTCAGATATTCAGCGCGCTCTTCTTTTTTTAAGTTGATTACAGATTTTATCTGCTGAAATGCGTCTGGATTTGTATATTTTAGGCTTAAGTCTTCAAATTCGTTTTTTGCGTTGGACATACCGAGCCGGTCTGCGAGCGGCGCCCAAATATCAAGGGCTTCTGCCGCAATTTGGCGTTGTTTCGGTTTTTCAACATTTTTTATGTTCCTGATTCGGTCGAGTCGGTCTGCGATTTTTACAAAAATAACGCGAACGTCATCAACCATGGCAAAAAGCATTTTTCTGATTGCATCTGCCTGTTGAAGCGTTTTTGATTTTATCTGAACATTTGTGATTCGGCTGATTCCGTCAATTATTGTTGCGACATCTTTTCCAAAATTCTGTTCAAGTTCTTCGTGTGTTGCACCTAAAGTCGGCGTGCTGTGAAGAATTCCTGCCGCAATGCAGTCTGAGTCAAATTCGTCTTGCGCAAGAATAAATGCAATTCGCATCGGGTGAAGGTAGTAAGGTTTTCCGCATGAACGTAAAAGTCCGTCGCTTTTTTTTAGAAGAAAATTCCATGCGTCGGTGATTTTCTTTTTTGAGTCATCTGAATTGTATTGTGGAAAAGTCTCAAAAAATTCTGCAAGCAAAGCTGCCGCATTATCTTCCGGCGACTTAAAAATCACATTCTTACTCACATTTAAAAAGATACCGAAAATCTTATTGAGTGGCAAATATTAATTGATTTTAATTTTGAGTTTTTTTTAGAAGAATAAAAGCGTAGTCGAATTTGTAATTTGTGAAGACTTTGAGCGATTTAATCAATTAAAGTGCGTAGCACCCCAAGCAATACAAGCGAAGCGCGAGCTCAATCCGTCTGGAGCAAATTGCAAATTCGACGGGAGCGGTTTTTCATGATTTTTATAAAAACTCAAAATTCAATTCAAAAAAGTTGAAATTTAAATTATTTTTAAAGTAACTTTTCAACTTTTTATATGGTTAATTATTTGTTGATGTTTTTTAATTTGGAGGATTCGTGATGAATCTTAAAGGAATTTTTTTGCTTTTTTTGCCATTTCTTCTGATGAACGTTTTGTCTGCGCAAAAAAAAATTCTTACGATAGATGATGCGGTTCAGCTTGCAAAAGAAAATAATATTTCTTTGAAAACAGCGGAAAACACATTGGATAATCTGGAGCTTTTGAACAAGTATTCGTGGAACAGCGTTAGCCCTACGGCGAGTTTAAGCGGGAATCTTTCTGATGATATAGAAAGCGATTCTTCAAGTTTTTCTTTTTCTGGCTCTGTGAATCTTAATTTAAAGACAAATCTTTATTCAGAAATAAAAGGCGCAAAATTGAATTATGAAAAAGGGCTTCTGACATACAACGAGGCTGTGCGAAAAATAGAACTTTCTGTGCGCAAAAGTTTTTACAATCTTATTTACCAAAAAGAAAATCTTGTTCTGCAGAAAAGAAGCCTTGAAACAAGCAAAACTCAATATCTTAATAATCAGGAAAAATTTCAGAACGGAAAAATAAGCGAGCTGGATGCGTTTACAAGCCGCGTGAATTACGAGTCAAAAAAGCCGCTTGTTGAGTCTGCGGAAATCAATTTTCAGAATGATTTGGCAACTTTTAAGCAGCTTTTGGGAATTTCTCAGCAGACAGAAATTGAACTTGATGGTTCTTTGGACGAAATTTTGAATTTAAAGGAAATTTCTTTCGGTTTGCTTCCGAAAGTGGACGAACCTGCGCCTGATGTAAAATCCGCAGAATACAATGTGGAGATTGCAAAAAATTCGCTTTTGGATTCGCGTTTTTCAGCGTATGCGCCAACTGTTACCGGAAGTTACAGTTATGGAAAATCAAAAAATTCAAATCAGGATGACTGGACAACAACGAATAAGCTTTCAGTTGGGATTTCTGTTCCTCTGGATGGAGTTTTGCCTTGGTCAGCGCTCGCTGTAAACATAAAAACTAACAAAAATGCGCTTGATACGGCAGAAAAAAATCTGGAGGACGCAAAAACCACAGTTGCGGTGCAGACGGAAAGTTATATCAGGAAAATTAACCAGGCGGTGAAGCAGCTTGACTCCTTGAAATCAACGGAGGAGCTTGCGAACCAGACTTACCAGATGACACTTACAGCATACAATTATGGAAAAACTGATTTTCTTTCGCTTCAAAATGCAAATGATTCAGTTTTGAGTGCTGGTGTGAATTTAAAAAGTCAGGCTTACACGTTGATAAGCACAATTCTTGATTTGGAAAACGTGCTTGGGCTCGATTTTGGAACTTTGGAAAATCAAAAATAGGAAGAAAATATGGAAAGTAAAACAAAAAAGTCATTTCTGATTATAGGAGCTGCGCTTGTGCTTCTTGTTGCCGCTCTTGTGGCGATTTTTATTTCTAAAAAATCTGGTGCGGCTGGTGGCGCGATGCCTTCCGGACCGGGAATTGGCCGTGGCGGTGGAAATACAGTTTTTACAGTTCGGTCTGTTGAAGCTAAAAATGCGGTTCTTACTGATTATGTGATTACAAACGGGGAGGTCGAAAGCCAAAGCGCCGTGGAAGTTTTCCCTTCAATGAGCGGAAAAATTGCGCAGATAAATGTTATGCTTGGCTCGCACGTGAACCGTGGCGATGTTATTGCAAAAGTTGATCCAAGTGAACCGGGAACAAAATATGCCTTGAGCCCTGTAGAAGCTCCAATCAGCGGAAGCATTGTTTCATCTCCATTAAAAATCGGAACAACGGTTACAACAAATTCCGCAGTGACAATGATTGGCGATATTGATAATCTTCAGGTTAGCTGCTCGATTCCGGAACGTTATGTTGCGGAGTTAAAAACAGGACTGAAGGCGGAAGTTTCTCTTGAAGCGTATCCGGGCATCGTGTTTTCTGCAACGGTAAGCCGCGTAAGCCCGGTTGTGGATTCGTCAACGCGCACAAAAGAAATCATCCTTAATTTTGACAAAAAGGATTCGCGCATAAATGCCGGAATGTTCGCAAAAATCAAATTGTACACAACAAAATATTCAGGGCAGCTTGTTGTTCCTTCAGATGCGGTTGTTTTGAACGATGACGGCTCTGCATATCTCTTTGTTGTAAATGACAACAGCACAGTAAGCAGACGCGAGGTAAAAACCGGAAAATCTGTTGATTCGATGATTCAGATTACTGACAATCTTATGCCAGGCGAAAAAGTTGTTTACGAAGGAATGTTAAGTTTAAGTGAAGGCGCAAAGGTCAATGACCTTAGCAATCCGAAACCGGCCGCTGAGGCAGAAAATAAAAAAGAGGCTGAATGATGAGCGTTTCCAGACAAACTTTAAATCATCCGGTTCTGGCACTGATTGTTTTTACGCTTTTGGGATTTGTGGGAATTTTTACCTTGAAGAATGTTGCAATCGGACTTTTCCCGGAAGTTGATTCACCGTACATAATGATTTCAACTTCTTATTCAAATGCAGGACCGGAATCTGTTGAAAAAACTGTCACGAAAGTTCTTGAAAGTTCACTTGTAAGCGTAAGCGGACTGAAAAATATGACTTCAACTTCCAATGAAGGCTCTTCCAGAATTTCTTTGGAATTTAATTACGGCACAGATATTGATGAGGCGGTGAACGATGTTCGCGATAAACTTGACCGCGTTTCAAGAAGTTTGCCGGATAACGCTGGTTCACCAACGATTTTCAAGATGGATTCAAATTCAATGCCGATTTTGCGAATTGCTGTTAAAGGAAACCGTTCTGCCAGCGATTTAAAGCAGATTGCGGAGGACAGCATTGTCGATATTCTTGAGCAGGCTGATGGAGTTGCCCAGGCTAGCGTATACGGTGGAAAAACAAAAATTGTGCGCGTTGAACTTGAGCAGAATCGTCTTGCGGCGTATGGAATTACGGTAAGCGCAGTTTCTTCCGCTCTTGCAAAACAAAATCTTGAGCTTGGCGGCGGCAAAATGAATGAAGGGCAAAAAGATTATGTTGTGCGCACGACCGGCGAGTATAATTCAATAGAAGAAATTAACAATGCGGTTATAACTTCCATAAATGGCTATGATGTAAAACTCAGCGATATTGGAAAAGCTTTTTTAGGCTACGAGGACTCTAATAGTGAAGTTTATATAAATGGCGAACCTGGAATCTATGTTTCTGTAACAAAACAGTCAGGCTCAAATTCTGTGACTGTCGCAAATAATGTCTATCAGAAAATGGCTGAGCTTGAAAAAACTCTTCCTGCTGATATTTCGATGACAATTTTGCAGGATGATACAGATTCAATCCGTGAGACAATAAATACTCTTGTTGAATCCGCAGTTGAAGGTCTTATTCTTGCTGTAATTGTTCTTTTTGTTTTCCTGCAGAATTTTAAGTCCACAATAATTATTGGAATTTCAATTCCTCTTTCAATCATTATAACTTTGCTTGCGATGAGTTTTGCCGGAATCACATTGAATATGATGACGATGACAGGACTTATTCTTGGCGTTGGAATGATTGTGGACGCTTCAATCGTAATGATTGATAATATCTACAGTTACCGGATGCGCGGGGCAAAACCAAAAATCGCGGCAATTCTTGGCTCGCAGGAGATGATTTCTTCTGTAGTTTCTGGAAACCTTACAACAATCTGCGTTTTTGTTCCATTCCTTTTGTATATGAAAGAACTTGGAATGATGGGGCAGATGTTCAAGGGAATTATTTTTACAATCGTAATTGCGCTTCTTTCTTCGCTGCTTGTGGCAATTTTCCTTGTTCCTGTTCTTGCTGGCATATTTTTACCGCTTACAAACCGGAACGAAAAACCTGTAAAGTCAAAATTCTTTAAGATTCTTTACGGGGCTTTTGAAAAATCAATTCAGGCGGTTACAAAGGTCTATACAAAACTTTTAAAGGCTGCGCTTGAATACAGGGCCGTAACTCTTGTGATTGCCGTTTGCTTTCTGGTTGTTTCGGTTGCGCTCATTCCAACAATGCGCGTTAATATGATGCCAAACGGAAATGACGATTCTGTAACGTTGAATATTACAATGCCGATTGGAACACCGCTAAAAGACACAAAAGCAATTGCGCTTGAATTTGAAAAAATCATAAAAGATGAAGTAAAAGGATATAAATATCTTACGACAACAATCGGTTCTGGCGGCCGAGGATTCGGAAATTCCGCAACATACAAGGCGAATATTCAGATTCGGCTTCCAGAAAGTTCCGCGCAAATCGATACTGCGCAAACAATTCAGCAGAAACTTCGTTCCCATTTCAATGATTTTGCGGGCGCTTCGTTCAGTTTTAGTGCCGGAATGCGCGGACAGATGACAGGAGACGATTTGGATATTGCAATCCGTTCAGATAATCTGGATGCTGCTTTGGACATTGCGGACAAAGTAAAAGCTGTAATGCAGACAATTCCAGATATTGGCGAGCCTTCAATCGACACGGAACGAGGACTTCCGCAGGTTGAAGTTGACATTGACCGCGACCGAGCCTACGCATTCGGCGTGGACGTAACTTCAGTCGCGCGCGAGATAAATTACGCAATCAACGGAGTTACAAGCACAGAATACAGAAACAACGGAAAAGAATACGATGTTGTCGTTATGTACAAGCCGGAAGACCGAAAAAATGTAATCGATTTGGAATCAATGTACGTGAACGGAAGCAGCGGAAAAGTCGCAGTTTCCAATTTTGCTACATTAAAGCGCGGTCTCGGACCAGTTTCAATTCGTCGCGAAAACCAGACACGAATTGTTCATGTAACCGCTTCAATTGTCTCTGAAAAAAACGCGAACCTTGTTGAAGACGAAATCCGCGAAGGAATCGCAAATACATTCATAATTCCAGAAGGCGTCACAATCAGTTACGAAGGTTCCTGGGCCGATGTTTCCGACCAGATGAAAATGTATATGGCAATAATTGTGCTTGCAATAATTCTTGTTTTTGGTGTAATGGCGGCAACTTACGAATCTTTCAAGGCTCCGCTCATAAACCTTGCGACAATTCCGTTTATGATAATCGGCGTAGTATTTTTCTACAAAATAATAAATCAGCCACTTTCAATAATGTCTATGGTCGGTCTGATTATGCTTGTAGGAATCGTTGTAAACAACGGAATTATTCTTGTTGACTACACAAATCTTTTGCGCGGTCGCGATATTCCGCTTATGGAAGCGTGTCTTCAGGCCGGGACAAGCCGTTTGCGTCCAGTTTTAATGACAACGCTTACCACAATTCTTGGAATGTTGCCAATGTGCTTTGCCACGGAAGGAATGTCAGGAATGGTTCAGCCGATTGGAATCGCAGTTGTAGGTGGACTTACTTCCTCAACATTTGTAACGTTGCTCGTAATTCCGGTTTTGTATTCGATTGTCATGAAAAATCAGAAAAAAAGCGCTCCGACAAAAATAAAAATCGAATACAACGAATAAAATTTAAAATTTAATATGGAAGGGGGAAAGCCTTCCCCTCGGCTCAACCCTTGCGGTTTTCGCCTACCCCTTCTAACTATGGAGTTTTTATGCCAGAAGAAACAAACTATCGGATAGAAATTATTGCAAATCAGTCTGTCCAGGAAGATATTACGGAACTTCTTGAACAGGAAATCCCGGAAATCCAATATACTGTAATTCCAACAGTTCAAGGCCGCGGCGCGCACAGCAAAAAATTAGGCTCAACAACCTGGCCGGAACAAAATTTTGTGCTTTTTGCATATCTTTCCAGAAATGACGCAAAAAAAGCAAAAGCCGTAATTTCCGCTGTAAAGCAAAAATTTGCCAGCGAAGGAATCAGCTTTTTCTGTGTTCAGGAAGTAATTCTTTAAAAATTATCTTATTCCGTAAACATTTCGGTCTTGGCCTTCCAGGTCTTTGAATATTTTTGTGCAGCGAAAATTGTTCTGCTCAAAGATATTTCTTGTTGCATCGGCGTTGTATTCGCCGGTTTCCATAAGCAGAACTCCGTTGTGCGCAAGATGTCCGTAGCTTTCTGGAACCAGCCGCCGGATTATTCCAAGACCGTCATTTTGTTCGGTCGGCTCGCCAAAAATTCCAACATCGCCGTCAAGCGCAAGCCTCGGTTCATTTCTTCCGTCCTTTAAAAGTTCTGTGACCATTTTTGCCGGAATGTACGGTGGATTTGTAAGAATCAGATCGAACGTGAACGGAACTTCTGAAAATAAATTTGTCTGGATAAATCTGAGTTCTTCAAATTCTGTTGCCGGAAGAAGTTTTTTTGCGTTTTGTTTTGCAATGTTCAAGGCTTCTTCGCTGATGTCCGCAAAAGTAAATTTTGGAAGTTTTTCGGAAGGAATTTTATATTCTTCAATAAGATTTTTTAAAACTGAAATTCCGATGCAGCCGCTTCCTGCGCACATATCGCAGACTGAAAGAATGATTTCCGGCCGGAATTCAATTTTTGCGATGATTTCGTCAATCGCTTTTTCAACAAGAATTTCTGTGTCTGGCTTTGGAATCAAAACGCTTGGCGAAACAATAAAATCATAGCCGTAGAATTCCTTGAGCCCGGTTATGTATGCAACTGGAAGTCCGGTTTTTCGTTTTGCAACAGCTTCTGTAAGCCACGAAAATTGTTCCGCGCTAAGTTCTTTTTCTGAATGAACTAAAATCCAGGTTTTGTTCTGTTTTAAACAATGTTCCAGAAGCACGTTTACGTCCAGACTTGCGCTTGGTGAATCTTTTAAGGTTTTTATTGAAATATTTTTAAATTCTTGGATTGTCATAAAAAGGGTTTTAGGGATTTTTCCCTAGGAGAGAGGGTAGGTCGCAACAAAGTGCGACCGAGGGAGAGACTTCTCCCTTTCCCTTTGGTCATAAAAATCTAGTCGTTTCCGAGCGTTGTTATGTCTGCCTTGAGCTGCTCTTCTTTTGCGTAAACGTTCAGCGCGTCCAACATTCCGTCCATTTCGCCCATCATAAATGCCGGCAAATTGTGCTGGCTGTAGTTGATTCGGTGGTCTGTAACGCGATCCTGCGGATAGTTGTAAGTTCTGATTTTTTCTGAACGCGCACCAGAACCAACCATGCTTGAGCGGGCTGCGGCTCGTTCCGCCTGCTTTTTGCTTTCTTCCAGATCGAAAAGCCGGGCACGCAATACGCGGAATGCCTTTTCCTTGTTTTTTATCTGCGATTTTTCGTCCTGCTGGATTACAACAATTCCTGTCGGGATATGCGTGAGTCGGACTGCAGAGTCGGTTGTGTTAACGCACTGTCCGCCTGGACCGCCTGCGCGCATAACATCAATGCGGACATCGCCTGGTTTTATTTCGATTTCTGTTTCTTCTGCTTCTGGAAGAACTGCTACGGTCGCTGTTGAAGTCTGAAGCCGTCCCTGGGATTCTGTGGCAGGAACTCGCTGTACGCGGTGAACGCCTGATTCCCAGCGCAAAGTTCCGTAAACGAATTTTCCGCTTATTGAAGTTACAATTTTATTGAATCCGCCAACTTCTGTTTCCTGCTGTTCCATGACTTCGTATTTCCAGCCTTTTCTGTCGGCAAGATGACAATACATTTCCCACAAGTCGCGTACAAAAAGGGTTGCCTCATCGCCGCCGGCCGCAGAACGTATTTCAAGGATAATATTTTTTTCATCAAGTGGATCTGGCGGAACCAGCTTTAATTTTATTTCTTCCTCAAGTTTTGGCTGTTCTTCTTCAAGCGATTTTAGCTCTTCGCGGGCCATCTCCTTCATTTCAACATCGTCTTCAGCGGTAATCATTTCTTTTGCGTCTTTGATTCCCTGCAAAACTTTTTTGTATTGCGCATAAAGTTCGCTTAGTTCAGAAAGATATCCGTTTTCGCGCATTGTTTCTTTGTATTTTTTCTGGTCTTTTACAAGGTTCGGGTCTAAAACCATTTCCTGGACAACCTTGTAGCGATTTTCACATTCTTCGAGTTTTTTCAATAAATCCATAGAAAAAATATACTGAATTTGTTGTGTTTTTTCAATTCGCTTGTAACTTCAACGTTTTTTGATTATTTTTATGGTATGAAAAAGATTATTGGAATATTTCTTGGTTTAACTTTTGTTGTGTTTGCCGGATGTTCAAAAAAATCGGCAATTTCGTATGATTTCAAGGCAGAGGAATCTGCGCCGATGTATGCCGATTCTGTGGCTGCTCCGCGGCTTGCTATGTCTAAAAAAATGATGGCAACAGGCAATTCTGCTGAAAGAAATTTTTCTGGAAGTGCAAATGATTCTGGCGCGGCGGAAACTGGAGTTGAAAGAAAACTTATCCGCAACGGCGATATTTCCCTTGAAGTTTCAGATTTGGAAAAAACTCAAGCCGCGATTGAAGATTGGGTGAAAGAATTTGGCGGTTATATTTCCAGTTCAAATAATGGTGAAAAAAGTTCAAGCTATACGGTAAGAATTCCTTCTGAAAAATTTGATTCTGCCATGGACGCTGTCGGTGCTTTGGGAACGCTGAAAAACAAAAATATTTCTACGCAGGATGTTTCTGACCAGTTCTATGATTTGCAGTCGCGCCTTGAGACAAAAAAAGTTCTTCGGGACAAATTGAACGGCTATCTGCGACAGGCAAATTCAATGCAGGATATTTTAAAGGTTGAGTCTGAATTGAATTCCGTTCAGTCTGATATTGAATCAATGGAAGGAAGGCTGAAAAGGCTTACTTCGCAGATTGATTTTTCAACAATTTCAGTTTATGTAACGTTGCCGTACAAATCTGTTCAGGGCGGTGGATTTGAGCTTCCTAATCTAGGTGATGGATTCCGTCATTTTGTTTCAAATATTATTTCGTATTTCGGCGGATTTGTCGCGGTGATTTTCTACGTGATTATCTGCGGAATTCCGCTGGTTGCGGTTCTTGCGTTCCTTTTCTGGCTTTTGTTCGGAAAAGTTGGTTTGCTTGTAAAACTTTATAACAAGCTGAAGAGATAATAAAACAATAATGAGTTTATTATGAATCAATAAATTGAATTTGCGGGAAGAAAAAGAAAGCGACAACCGAGCTATTCGGAGCGATGGCAAGCAATTTTTGAAGAAAATTGCGCAGTCCGATACCTTGTTGCGCTCCGCATGGCGAATTGTCGTGCTTTTTCTGGTAGCAAATTCAATTATTGTACAATTTATATAAACTCAATATTTTTTAGTTGGAGGAAAATATGAAAGCTCATATTACTTTGTGCATTGCGATTGTTCTTGCGGCTGCGATTATGGCTTCAGGAATGACAAAAATTGTAAAACAGGACCGCTCTGTTACAGTCCGTGGGCTTGCAGAACGCGAAGTTGATGCTGATTTGGCGATTTGGCCGATAACTTTTACAGTTGGAAGCAACGATTTGCTCAAAATCCAGGATGAAACTGTTAGGAAAACAGCGATAATCACTAAATTTCTTGAAAAACATGGTCTGTCTGTGGAAGATTACACAGTTCAGGCTCCAAAAATCACTGACAATACTGTAAATCCATATTTGGATCACGAAAAAATGGTTTTTAATTATCTTGCGCAGGAAACAGTTCTTGTGCGAACTTCAAAAGTTGCTGTTGTAAAAGAAGCGCAGGCGGATTCCTTGAAGCTTACAGGCGAAGGAGTTGCGATTCAGCAGGATTATGATTCCAAGGTTGTTTATGAATTTACCGGCCTTAACGAAATAAAACCGGAAATGATTGCAGAGGCCACTGAAAATGCGCGGCTCGCGGCTGAACAGTTTGCGCGCGACTCAAAAAGCAAAGTTGGAAAAATCAAAAAGGCAACTCAGGGGCTTTTTTCAATTAATGATGCGGCGGTCGGTCTGGAAGAAAAAAAGAACATCCGCGTTGTTACAACTGTCGAATATTCGTTGAAGTAAAATTTAAATTATGAAAATATCTCGGATTTTCTGGTGTATTGTAATTCTTTTTTTGAGTTTTTTTGCATATTCAGAAAATCCGATGCAAAAGGAACATGATAAGCAGCTCTTTGAATTTGAATCAAATTTTTGGGATGTTTTTATAAATGAAAGGGTGCTGCAGAATTTAAAGATTAAAAACTGCGATTTTCCATATCAATTTGATGACGGCAAATTTTATTTTTCTGAAAATTCGACTAGATTCAAGGATTGTAAAGATTGGTCGGTTGTTTTGGATTTTTCTTTGCTAGGAAACGAAGATTTTGATTCTTTAGGAAATGAAACAAAGCTCAATATTTCATTTAAAGCCAGTCAAGCTGTAGTTTAGTGTTGCCGGACATATTTTTACAAATGATGAATATTCCATGGAATTTACCGGACATATCGGGTGTCTTTTAATATCTGTGGAAATTTTTGCCCAATACAAATATTTTCAGGAGCACATTTTTGGAGTTGGAGTAAGCCGGTGTTTCTAAAACGTTGTTCTGCCCCTAAAACTTCGGGCGAGCGTCAGTTTGTCGGCGTATTCCAAATCTCCGCCGACTGGAATTCCGGTTGCGAGTCGTGTTACTTTTACGTCGGAATGTTCGTTCAGAAGTTTCTGCAGATACATCGCAGTTGCGTCGCCTTCAAAAGTCGGATTTGTCGCGATTATTATTTCTTTTACTTCGCCGGTTTGAATTCGGTTCATAAGACTTGCAATGTTCAGCTGGTCTGGTCCGATTCCTTCAAGCGGCGCAATTACTCCACCCAAAACGTGGTAAAGTCCTGAAAAATTTCCTGCGCTCTCGATTGTCTGCACATCCTGTGGTTGTTCCACAACGCAAATTGTATTTTTTTCGCGCAAAGGATTTGAGCAAATTGGGCACGGGTCGCTTTCTGTCCAAAATCCGCAGATTGAGCAAGGTTTTATTTTTTGCTGAAGTTCGCCAAGCTGGCGGGAAAAATTCTGGATGTACATTGAATCAGCTTTTAAAAGATGGTTCACAATTCTGGAGGCGCTTTTTTTTCCAATTCCGGGAAGTCTTGAAAAACTTGAAGTCAAATCGTCGATTATGCTCATTTTAAAGTCCCATTCCAGGAATATTTAAGCCGCCCAGCAAAGAAGTTGAGTGTTCCTTCAGTTTCTCCTGAATGTTGGAAATTGCATCGCGGTGAGCCGCCAAAATAAGATCTTCCAGCATTTTGATGTCGCGGTTGTCAACGCAAAGCGGGTCAAGATGAATTTCGAGCATTTCAAATTTTCCGTTCACCTTTACGGTTACCATTTTTCCACCGGCAGAGCCTTCCGCGGTAAGGGCTGTCATTTCTGCCTGAATTTTTTCAGCCTGTTCCTTTAATGCTGCTGAATTTTTTAGTAAATCAAATGGGTTCATCATTATTTATTCCTTTTTTATTTTTTTCCGCCAACAATGCTTCCTTTAAAAGCACTTACAAGAATTTTTACTTGCGCTGGCAATTCAATTTGTTCAGTTTTTGGCTCTTCCCGTTTTTTTAAAGTGATTTCAAAATCAATGTCCGCATGGCAAAATGTTTTCAGCACAGATTTTAATTGTGCAACGCCATTTTGGATTATGTTTTTTTGGAATTCTGATTCAATTGTTGTGGAAATTTTATTTTCTTTCAATGTCCACGCGCCAGTCTGCATTAAAGCTGAGCTTAACATTGGGTTTGCCGTTGAAAGTTCAGCGACCGTCGTGCTGAAAATTTTTCCAACTGAGATTGAAAAGCCGTCCGGTGCGGTAAAAAGCTCGTTGCTCTGGTGAATTTCTTCCGAAGAAAATTGTTCCGCAGAATTGCTTTGGTTTTCATTTTGCTCATCGTAAGAATCCGCGATTGTTTCTTCCAGGTTTTTGTTTGATGAAAAAACAGGTTCTGGCTCAGAATTTTCGCTGTAGTCAGAAAAATCGTCCATGTTTTCGTTTTCATAGTATTCAGAAGAAAAATTGCCGCTGAAAGAATTTTGCGCACTTTGTGGCAGCTCTGTTTCTTTTGGCGGCAGAGCTCCGCCATCAGGAAAAGGGGGCGTGTTCTGGTCTTTCTGCTGAATCAGCCCTGAAAGAATTTTCATTCCGCTAGGAGTTGTCTGCGGTTTTTCCTGCCAATTTGTGTCCGTTTGAGAACTTTGATTATTGTGTGGCGGCGACTTCTGTTCAGATATCTGTGCATTCTGCTGAAAATCCGGTTGAAACTGCGGTTTTTGTGCCTGAAAATCCGGGTTTTGAGAGAAGTTTTTATTCTGCGTTGAATTTTGATTCGTACCCAAAAGCAGATTTTTTGCCTGGTCAATTGCGGTCTTTACTTCGCTTGGTGAAACGTATTGGCTAAGCCAGCAAAGTCTTGAAAAAGCCAGCTCCAGTTCGTAGCGTGGCGAAAGGGAATAGCGAATGTCCCGGTACAACTGCAAAAAGATTGAAAGCGCGCGTTCTGTCTGGATGGAATTCCACGTATTCAAAACGTTCTTGCTGTATCGTTCCGGGGATTGACCGAGCAGACTTTCTTTTTTTATTCCGTTTTTTAGAAGAAGCAAGCTTCGTAAATATTCAGAACTGTTTGAAATCAGCTGTTCAATTGAAATTCCTGACTGAAGAAAATCGTCAAGCTGGGCTAGAACTTTCTCTGTTTTTCCTTGGGTGCAAGCCTCAAAAATTGAATTTAAGCGGTCAACGCCCAAAAGACCAAGTTTGTCTCGGATTTTGTCGTAAGTTATGTGACTTTCGCTGAATGCGGCAATCTGGTCAAAAAGCGTGTAACAGTCGCGGACTGAACCGCCGGATTCTTTTGCAATCCAGTAAAGAGCTTCGTCATCCGCCTGGATATTCATTTCCTTGCAGGCATCAGAAAGAAGATTTTTCAGGCGTTCCGTGGAAACAAGTCTGAAATTGTACTGCTGGCATCGTGATTTTATTGTTGCTGGAACTTTCTGCAGTTCTGTTGTCGCAAAAATAAAAATAACATGAGCCGGAGGCTCTTCAATTGTCTTTAAAAGCGCGTTGAAAGCTCCTGTTGAAAGCATGTGGACTTCATCAATAATATAAATTTTGTAACGCGAACTTGTCGGTGGAAACATGAGTTCATCCCGGATTTGCCGGATGTCGTTCACAGAGTTTGTTGAGGCTCCATCAATTTCAATTACGTCCATGCTGGAACTGTTGGTGATTGCTTTGCAGGATTCGCAAATTCCGCAAGGAGTACAGGTTGGGCCGGATGAATTCTGGCAGTTCAGCGATTTTGCGAGAATTCTGGCTGTGGAAGTTTTTCCGCATCCGCGAGGACCTGTGAAAAGATAAGCGTGTGCAATTTGTCCTGTTTTTATTGAATTTTTAAGTGTTTCCGCAACGAATTCCTGTCCGGCAAGATCTTCAAATCTTTGCGGGCGTCGGCGTGTCGCTGTTACTTCGTAAGCCATCGTTTAACCTCTTCTTTTTTTTGCAAGCAAAAAAGTTGCAATTCCGTAGAAAATTCCGCCTAAAATCATAATAAAGCAAAGGATTTGCCCTGTTGAAAAATTTAAAAGCGATGTGTTTGTGTAAATCGGAGCTGAAGCATCTGTGGCAATCCTGTAGCCTAAATCTGCATCTGGCTCGCGGAAATATTCTATTATAAATCTGAAAAAACCGTAACCTGAAAGATAGATTGCGCCCGTCATTCCGTCCCATTTTTTATGTTTGCGCAAAAACCATAAAATCAGCCAAAGCACAATTCCTTCAAGAAATGCTTCGTAAAGTTGACTTGGATGACGCGGAAGATTCACAAGCGTGCCGGTTATTGTAAGCCCGATTTTTTCTGCGAAATTCTGAACCCATGCAAGCGAGCTGGAAAATCGCTCAGCATCTGGAAAAATCATTCCCCATGGCATTGTTGTGATTCGCCCGTAAAGTTCACCGTTCAAAAAATTTCCCAGACGCCCAAAAGTATAGCCCAAAGGAATTGCGGTGACCATTGCGTCGCTCCATTTTGTAAAAGATTTTTTTGTCTTTAGGCACCAGAAAATCATTCCAAGAATTCCGCCGATTACGCCGCCGTGGTAACTCATTCCTGCTAATCCTGTGAATTGACCGCTGGAATTAAATGGCCAGAAAATCAGCCACGGTTTCTGCCGGTAAAGACCGCTTGTGTCGTAAACAAATGCTGAAAAAACGCGGGCTCCAATCAAAAGGAAAATAATTCCAGTTGTTATAAAGCTGAAAATATCATCTTCGGTTGCTTTGTAGTCGGAAGAATCAAGAGCTCCTTCTTTTAGCTGTTTTTTTAGAACTGCGAATGCTGTTGCAAACGCAAAAATATACATAAGTCCGTACCAGCGCAAAAGTCCAAGAATCGGAACGCCGGGGAAAATTTCAGGATGAATCCAGGAAGGATAATTGATAAATAAAAACATTTTTTCGTCCTTAAAGTTTAAAGCCTTGCTGGGCGGCTTTTACTATTTTTGATTTTAAAAGAATATTTTCTTTTTTCAGTTGAGTTATTTCGTAGTTTTGGGTTTTAATCATTTCGATTAGTTCGCCGGTTGAAAGTTGCCCGCTTCCAACAAGATCATCGATTCCTGAAAGTTTTAGCGCGAAATCCACTGCGGCTTCATCGTTTATTTTGTCAAATGAGCCGGCTGTATCAATTGCGGTGGAAAACGCTTTGTCAAAATATCGTGGCTCGGCTGCACAGATTTTTTCTGCGATTCTGTAGATTGCCTGCGAAAGAACGCTTTTCGGTTTATAAATTATGACAGGCAACCTTGAGGAAAGGGCTTTTTCCTGGAGCTGGTCGCGGAACATCAGTCCAAGATAGTCAATTTCTAGTCCAAGATATTGCTTGCACGAATTTCTGATTCTGCTTGCGCTTGCCGCATCTTTTGGGTCCTCAATCATGTTTAAGACAAGACGAGGACAAAATTGCTGCATTCTTGATTTAAAAAGTCTGGTGCTTTCCGGGTCGATTTTTTCCAGAGCCTGGGTAATCTGCGGAATGTAAAGGCTTTTCATCTGCTGGGAATTTTTCCGCACTTGCTCAAGAAGCTCGTGGCCGGCGGTTCCTTTTTTGTAAGTTGTATACATAAGCCTGAAAACGCAATTTTTTAGAAAAAGATAACCATCCAAAGTCGCAGTTACAGTTGGCGCTGTGATAAGAATTCCTTGCGGCGACTGAAGAAACATGTCCAGAATAATCTGATGCGTTCCCGCTCCCAAGTCGAGGATTAAAAAGTCTGCGTCGATGCTGCGGAAATTCCTTAGAAGTTTTGCTTTTTGAGCGGCTTTTAAACTTGTCAGTCCAGGAATCTGGCTATCTCCGGCGATAAAACTTACGTTTTCATATTCTGTCGGTTCAATTATGTCTTTGAATTCAGTTTTGTCTGTAAGATAAGTTCCAATGCTTTTATTTTTTACGTTTTGACCGATTGCAAGGTGAAGATTCGAGGCTCCAAGATCCAAATCGCACAAAACAACTTTTTTGCCTGCCTGACCAAGAGCAATTGCTAGATTTGCTGACAAAAGGCTTTTTCCAACTCCGCCTTTTCCGCTTGCTATAGGAAGAATTTGCATACATTCATTATAACACATAAGAGTTGTGTTTTTAAACAATTTAAGCGTTTTGCACGATATAAAAAGAAATAATTTTGTGATATACTATTTTTTATGAAGTTAACAATGCATAATTTAAAACGTAAGTTCAATTTGTTTTTTTCGTTTTTGGCAATCTCGATTTTTTCTTCGCAGTGTTTTGCCCAGTCATCAACAAATTCCAGCAGCTCAAAAAAATTTGCTTATCTGAATAAATTTGATTCAATGTTTCAGTTTGTCTTGCAAAATTATGTTGACGAAGTTGACCCTAAAGTTCTTTACGAGGGCGCGATGAAAGGAATGATGGATTCTCTTGGTGATCCGTACACTTCTTATCTTGATGAGGAAACAATTCGCGATCTTTCTGACACAACAAACGGTTCTTTTGGAGGCGTTGGACTTTCGATTTCAAAACCGATTGAATCAAAGCCGAACAAACCTGCATATGTTGAAGTCGCTTCCCCGATTGAGGATACTCCTGGCGCAAAGGCGGGAATTCTTGCCGGCGACTATATTATTGAGATTGATGGCGAGCCGACAGAATCTATGACAATGGATGAAGTTCTTGGCCATTTGCGTGGAAAAATCGGTGAATCAGTTAAAGTTACAGTGCTTCGCGGTAAAAATTTAAAGTTTTCGGTGGAGCTGGTGCGCGCGCTGATAGAAATTCCTACAGTAAAATATGGAATGATTGGAAGCACCGGATATATGCGCCTTATTCAGTTTACTCCTGATATTCCGGAACGTGTTCAGGATGCGATTGATTCATTCAAAAAAGACAAGAATTTCAAGAATCTTATTATTGATTTGCGCGATAATCCTGGCGGACTTATAACAAGCGCGGTTTCTGTCGCGGATAAATTCATTGACGAAGGTCCGATTGTAACAACAAAAAGCCGGCTTGATTTTGAAAATTCAGTTTATAAGGCAAGTAAAAATAAGACTGAACTGCGCGATGTTCCGATTGTCGTTCTTATAAATCAAGGTTCTGCCAGCGCGTCTGAAATTGTTGCCGGCGCGTTGAAGGATAATCATCTTGCATATCTTGTTGGCGCAAAAAGTTACGGAAAAGGTTCTGTTCAGCAGGTTATTCCTCTTGGCGCAAATGAAGAGGTAAAAATGACGGTTGCGCGCTATTATACACCGAGCGACACAAACATTGACAAAGTTGGAATTCAGCCTGATAAAGAAGTTTTGTACCCGAAACTTACAGAAGATGATGAAAAAAATTATTCAGCTTTGCTTGATGCGAATGTGGTTGTTAATTATGTAGAAGAACATCCAGAAATGACTGAAGCAGAAATTGCAGCTTATGCGGAAGAACTTCAGAAAGAATATAATCTTGACGCCCGGCTTTTGCGACGAATTATCAGGATTCAAGTAAATAGAACAAAACCGACTGCGCTTTACGATCTTGATTACGACATCCAGCTTAATGCTGCGCTTGATTTATTGAACACAACAGAAGATTTTGAAAAACTGCTTCAGTCAACAAAAACGCTGAAGGAACTTCAGGTTGAAGCCGAGGCAAAAAAAGCGGCGGAAGAATCTGAAAATTCAACAAAGGCTGAATAAATGCGCCAGTTTATTTCCAGGGAATTTCCAGACAAAAAAGGATTGCTCCGTATCTGCGGAAAAGATTTTCGTTATCTTCGGCAAGTTCTTAGGCTAAAGAACGGGGATATGCTTTCTGTTCGTTTTTCGGATGGAACTTTGCAGAATACAACGGTTTGCAACATAGATGAAAATTCCAGGGAAATTGTGCTTCAAATCTGCGGAAAATCAGAAAATCCTGAAAATCTGGATGTTACGCGCGGCACAAAAGCGGAAGAAATTCAGAATTCTTGCCCGGAAACTGAATATTTTCTTTTTCAGTATATTGCAAAACCCGTAAAAATGGAGCAAATAATCAGGCAGGCAACGGAATGTGGCATAAAATATATAATTCCAGTTTGCGGAGAATTTTCCCAAAAGCAGAATATTCTTTCAATGCAACATTCAAAAAAAGAGCGGATTGAACGGATTGTGCGCGAGGCTCGCCAGCAGAGCGGTTCTCCTGTGGAAACTGAGATTTTGGAGCCGCTTTCAACTGAGGGCGCAATTTCTTTATGGAAGGAAAAAAAATCTTATCTTTCTTCGGATGAAAAATCAGTTGCGGTTGTGCTTTGGGAACGGAACGAAAAAACTGTTTCTCTAAAAAAAATCTTTCAACCTGAAACTGAAAATAAAGATGAAAAAATCAGAAAAGTTGCGATTGTTGTCGGATGCGAAGGTGGAATAAGTCCTGGTGAAATTGAGCTGCTTTTGTCTTCCGGATTTTACGCGATTCATTTTCCGGGAAATATTTTACGGTGCGAAACGGCTGCTTTGTATGGAATTGCCGCAGTTCAGTCTGCACTAAACCAATAAAACGTGTATAATTAAAAGTCAGAGGAAAATATGGGAATCCAAAGAATCAAGATTTTAGATGTGCCAGTTGATATTCTTCGCCCGGAAGATTTAGAAATTGAAATCTTAGAGCTTTTGGCAAAACCTGGAACAAAGCAGATTGTATTTCTTTCAATTTGGGATTTGCTAAAAGCCCGTCATCGTGGTGAATTCCAGGAATGCATTAATAACGCTGACTTAATAATTCCAATTTCAAAAAGCATTGTACGTGGCGCAAGTTTCTTGAAAAAAGAAATTCCGGTAAGATACAATCCTTTTACGGCGGTAATAAATATTCTTTCTGTGCTGGATTCTCATTTTAAAAGCCTTTACCTTTTGGGCTCCCGGGGGCAGACGTTACATTCGGCGGAAAGAAATCTTAGGGCAACTTATCCGAATTTGCGTATTGTCGGCCGTTATGTTGGCTATTATCCAAAAAATATGGAAAATGACATTGTTCAGTCAATTTATAAATCTTCACCTTCGCTTGTGCTTGTAAGTGAAGGAATAAAAGACAAAAATTGTTGGTCTTACAAACGCAGAAACCAGTTTTCTTCCAGCATTTTTATTTATTACCGCGATGCTTTTGGAATTTTTTCAAAGCGAATAAAAAGGGTTGACGAAAAGACTTTTGAGCGTGGCCACGAAATTTTCCATGAAATCATAAGAAATCCGTTCAAGATTTTCCTTGTGCTTCCATTCATAAAATATTTGCTTACGCTGTTGTTCTATAAAATTTTTAAAAAGTAGGTGGGGCTTTCTTAATCTGGGAAAAAAGATTGCCTAGGGAGGGGCAAGTTGATTTCAATCAGTTTGTCGCAAGTTTATTTAATTTCAAAACGGACGGAGATTATTGTTTTTTTTGAAAAATTATTGCATGAAAAATGTCCTGTAAAGATTTATTCAAGTGTAAATTTTTTCATAGAATGTGTCCGGCAAGAATCGCAGCGCCTGAATTCTGTGGTAATTGTTGACTGTTTGTCGATTGCCTCGCCGGATGAAATCGATTTTTTTATTGCCGAAAAATATTTTTCATTACAAAAAGTTTTTTTTATTAAATCAAGCCATTCCAATTTTAAAATCTTGTGCGGATTTGAAAATTTAAATCTGAATATAATGCCATTTCCTTGTGATTACGCTGTTGCTTTGAGTCTGCTGAAAAGGTTTCTTTTTGATTTTGCTGGTGGAACTTTTCAAGAATCCTGTGAAAATCTGCCTTCAACTTTAGGGCGTTTTGCAGGAACCTCGTTTTCTACAAAATCTTTGCGGGATAATTTTTATACTTTTGGAAAAACTGATTTGCCCTTGATTATTGAGGGCGAATCTGGAACTGGAAAAACTTTGGCGGCGGAACTGATTCATTCAATTTCATCGCGGAAAGGCAAACGTTTTAGGCGAATAAATATGCCTTGCATTCAGCCGGAAATTGCCGAGGCTGAGCTGTTCGGTTCTGTTTCCGGGGCTTTTACCGGCGCAAAAGATAAAAAAGGAATTCTTCAGGAATTGGATGGCGGAACTGTGCTTTTTGATGAAGTTTCTGAAATTCCGCTTCCGGTTCAGGCAAAACTTTTGAAATTTCTTGATTCTGGATGTTTTTGCAGAGTCGGTTCAACAAAAGAGTCTTACTCAGATGTGCGGATTATCAGCGCAACAAATGTGAATCTTGAGGAACGCGTGAAATGCGGCCTTTTTCGCCGAGATTTTTATGAGCGCCTAAAAGGAAAAGTCATTTCGATTCCGTCGCTTAATTCAAGGAAAGAAGATATTGACGCGCTTGTTGCAAATTTTCTGCTGGAAAACGGATTTGACACAATTGTTTTTTCAAAAGAGGCGATTGATGTTCTGAAAGAAAAACATTGGCCAGGAAATGTCCGCGAACTGGAATATTGCCTGGCTTTAACGTGTTCAGTCCGCGGAGAAGGCAAAAAAATCATCAGGCCGGAAGATTTAATTTTTGCCAGCTAAACCTGCGGCTTTGTTGAAGATTTTTTCAATGTATTTGGCTTCGCTTTCAGACAATGCGGCTCTTGAAAGAATGCTTCTCCAGAAGGCTTCCATGTCTTGCCTGCCGGTTATCTTGAAAAATCCGATTTTTTGCAAATCATCCGCAATTATTGAGATGGTTTTGTCCAGCCTTTCCAGCGAAAGCGGCGTATAACCGGTTAGGCCTGCGTTCTTTACCCTAAAAAGATGGTAGGCAATAATCTGGACTGCGTGGGAAAGATTCAGCGAGCCAAATTCGTCACTTGAAGGAATTGTTACTCCCAGAGTACATTCTTTCAGTTGCGGATCAGTAAGTCCGGTGCGTTCATTTCCAAAGATAACGGCAATGTTCGCACCTTCATTTTCTTCATTCCCAGTGTGGATTTTTACAATATCAGCAAATTCTTCAGGCAAAAGCAGTTTTCCTTTACGGTTTTGTCCGCGCCTTCTTGTTGTGCCTGCGGCGATTGAACAGTCTTTTGTGGCTTCTGTGATAGAATCAAAAAATTCCGCGTTGTCATAAATGTATGCCGCATGAATTGCCAGGATGTGGACTTTTTCAGTGTCATAATTTTCCCTTTTTCCAACAATTCTAAGGTGCTTTATGTCATTATTTGCCATTGCGCGGCATGCGGAACCAATATTTCTGCATTCATCAGGATGATCCAGAACTATATAAACTTTATCTAAATTCATGTTTTTCAGTATATTGATTGGAGCAAGTTAATTCTATATTCTAATTTGACCTAACATATAAATTGATGTAAACTAAAAATGCAAAGTGAATTCAGCAAACGGAGTCTGCAAGGTATGAGTGATAACAATAACAGCATAGTTCCAGGGTTTGATAACGAAAAAGATGACAGCTTGAAGATTTCTTTGGAAAAAATCGATTCTGTTCCAAACGGTCTTCGTATTTATTTGAATGGATATATCGACACATATAATTCCAGTTTTTTCCAGAAGAAGATAACAAAAGTTGTTGAGGCTGGTTTTATCAATTTAATTTTTAACTGCTCGGCACTGAATTATGTTTCTTCTACGGGAATCGGTTCGTTCACTTCTTTCCTGAAAATGCTGAAACCTAAAGGTGGCGATATTGTTCTTCTTGAAATTCAACCAAAAGTTTATGAGGTTTTCCAGCTTTTGGGATTTGCGCAGTTTTTCAACATTAAAGACACAACTGAAGATGCTATAGATTATTTCCATCAGGGTACACAACCTGCTGAAAGCGTTTTTCCAAAAGTTTTTGCTTGTCCTATGTGCAACAAGCATTTGCGTGCGACCAGAGCCGGCCGTTTCCGATGTTCAGAATGCAAGTCGATTCTTGCAATCAATGAACAGGGTGCTGTTTCTTTAGGTTAGAAATTTGTTTTCAACGGGACAAACACACATTGTGCACAAGTTATCCACCGCAATGTGTGTTATTTTTTTGTTATTTTCTATTTCTTGATATTATATAAAAATAAAAAAAAATCAGAAAGTTTAAGATTAATTTGTTATAATATAAGAGATTAGGAGATTTTGTAAAAAACGGTTTGTTAAAAAAAATATAAATTTCAATGAAAAATCTATTGACAAAAAGTTATCCACATTTTTTCCACAAAATAGAAACAAATCGATGCTTGCAAATGTGCATAAAGGTTCAGTAGAATAACGACATGCCTGCGGTTCAAGTGAAAAATTTATTCTTCTCCTACGAAAATGCTGAAAGTTCGGCGGTTGATAACGTTACTTTTGAGTTGAAGCACGGTTCGTATACAGTTTTGGCTGGTAAAAATGGCAGCGGAAAAAGTACTGTCGCAAAAATCATTGCCGGACTTCTTGAACCAAAAAAAGGTTCTGTAGAAATAGAAGAAAATCTTCGTGTTGGAATTATTTTTCAGTCGCCAAAAGATCAGATTATTTGCGGCATTGTTTTTCATGATACAGAGTTCGGCCCGAAAAATCTTGGTTTTTCAAAGTCGGAAGTTGAGCTGAATGCAATTGAAAGTCTAAGCGCAACTGGAATGTTGGATTTTGCGAATCACAAAACGATGAATCTTTCTTTGGGGCAGACGCAAAAAGTTGCATTGAGCGGAATTCTTGCTATGGATCCAGATATTCTTATTTTAGATGAAGCTTTTTCAATGTTGGATCCGAAATCTCGCGATGAAATGTACACTTTTATTGATTCGATTAACAATAAAGGTGTTACGGTTTTTCACATAAGCCATGATTTAGAGGCAGTTTGTCACGCACGCGACGTTATTTTTATGCAAAACGGAAAAATTTCTTGGGCGGGAACATCCGGGGGATTTCTGGCGGACAAAAAGTTGGTTGAAAAACTTGCCGGAAAAAAACTTCCTGTCAATTCAGGAAAATGGAATTCCGAGGGCAAAGAAATTGTTTTTTCTGCGCGGAATCTAAATTTTTCTTACAATAAAAACATTTCGCTCTTAAAAAATATTTCTTTTGATTTGTATAAAGGCTCTTTGACTGCTCTTATTGGTCCGTCTGGCTGCGGAAAATCCACGCTTCTGGAAATTCTTTGCGGGCTGCGTTCTGCTGATTCTGGAAAAGTTTATTGTGTTGAACGCCCGGTTATTGCCCAGCAAAATAGCGATTCTGCGCTTTTTGAGAATTTTGCGGCCGATGACGTTGCTTTTGGCCCGCGGAATAAAGGGCTGCATGGAAAAGCTTTGAAGGAACTTGTAAAAAATTCAATGAACCAATGCAATCTTGATTTTGAGAAATATGCTGACCGGCAGACTTTTTGTCTTTCTGGCGGTGAAAAAAAACGGCTTGCGGTGGCTGGCATTGTTGCGTTGGATGCAGATATAATTTTGTTCGATGAGCCTACAGCGGCGTTGGACGGAGAATCCCGTGTAAAAGTTATGAATTTGATGAAGGAACTTGCCGGGCAGGGGAAAACGGTGCTTTTCAGTACTCACCAGCGTGATGAGGCAGCTTTTGCCGACCGCGTGATAAATCTTTCCGCAGAAAATATTTTTGTACCGGAAAAAACGGCTTCAGAATCTTTGCCCGAAATGAAGCGGATTCCGGCTTTGTCAGTTTTGGAACGAATTCAAAAATTCAGTTTTGAGGAGAACGAAAAAAAATCAGGGCTTTTTGAAAAATTTCCACCGGTTTTAAAATATATCTTGTTTCTTGGACTTTTTTGTTCGGCTCTTGTTGTGCGACCTGTTGTTGCCTGCGGAATTTTTCTTTTGGCAGGAATTATTTACGCTTTGCTTGCAAAGTATCCGCCAAAAAAACTTTTTTCCACAATGATAAAAATTGTTCCGTTGCTTTTATTTTTCTGTCTGTTTCAGATGATTTTTGCGCCGGCATTGCCTGATGAAATTCATTTCTGCAGTTTCCGTTTTTTCATGGTTACGCCTTCAAAACTTTTGAATTGCTTGAAAGTCTTGTTGCGGACAGAATGTGCGGTGTGCCTGATTTGCGGATTTGCACATTCAACTGATGAAGTTCAGCTTGTGAAAGGTTTTTCGGATTTGCTTTTGCCCTTGCGCCTTTTCCGGATTCCTACAAAATATATTGTTGTTACAGTTGAAATAATTTTCCGATTCCTTCCGTTGCTTTTGGATGAGGCTGCTTGCATTGTGAAAACTCAGCTTGTCCGCGGTGGTCTTGGAAACTCAAAAGGTTTCTTTGGAAAAATTCGCGCGGTTATTCCGCTGGTTGCGCCGCTGATTGTTCAATCCTTGAAGCGGGCGGAATCTTTGTCGTATGCGCTTACAGCCCGAGGTTTTAAATGATAGGAAATAAATTTAATTTTTGCCCTGAATGTGGCGGAAAAAATATTGAGTATCTGGAAAATAAAAAATGGTTTTGCGTTGATTGCGGTTTTGATTTGTACAACAATGTTGCTAGTGCAGTCGGAGCGATTATTTCAGATTATGAAAATAATGTTCTTTTTGAAATTCGGGCAAAAGAGCCTCGCAAGGGATTTTGGGCATTGCCGGGCGGATTTGTTGACCAGGATGAAACTGCGGAAAATGCGGTTGCGCGAGAATGTCTTGAGGAAACTGGTGTTCAACCTGAAAAAGTGAAATATCTTTGCAGTTTTCCGAACGATTATTTGTATAAAAATGTTGCGTACAAAACTTGTGATTTGTTTTTTGAGGCTTCAGTTCCGGTTGGAGCAGGGAATATTTCTGAGCTGCTGAAAAAATTGCATGGGCAAGATTCTGAGGTTTCGGGTTTTGTTGCAAAAAAAATCAATACAAAAGAAGACATTGAAAATTTGCCTCTTGCATTTGATTCAGCAAAAAAAGCCTTGAAGTTTTGGATTTTAAATCGGTGATTTTTGGGGGAATTTGTGTCTCTGAATAATTTTCGTGTGATTTCTGTGATTTTTAGCGCGGTGATTTATCTGCTGCTTCTTGTTTTTGTGCCGTTAAAAACGAATTTTGTTTTAAAAAAGGCTGGAAAAAAGGTGCTTTCGGTTCAGAAGAAAAATATTTTTTTTCAAATTCTGATAATGATTTTTTCAGCGCTTTTGATTTTTTTGATTTTGCTCAGGGATTTGGGAAGTTTGACAGATATTGTTGTCTGCCTTGTTGCCCTTTTGGGCTGCGCAATGAGCTTGAATGAAATTTCCATGAACAGATTTTGCGGATTGTATGAAAAAGGGATCGTTGGAAACGGTCATTTTTTGTCTTTTGAGCAAATTTTGTCAGTTCAAGATTCTGAGCTTGGTTCTAGAATTCTAATTATTTCAACTGAGAAAAATTCAGCCGAGCAATTTATTTTCGACTCGGAAGAAGAGAAAAATTCTGTCCAAAATGAGATTTTAAGGCGAAATCCAAGGCTCTCTCGCTAGACAAAGTTTTTTTTTTATGATAATATTCAAAAACATTTGGTGTGGTACCCAAGCGGTAAGGGATCGGTCTGCAAAACCGTCATTGGTTGGTTCAACTCCAATCCACACCTTAAAAGGATTGCTCGAAAGGCAATCCTTTTTTTTCGGGTTGGTCATGGCAAAGCCGCAGCCCGTTTACATATAGCCGCCAGGAAACTGGCGGTGTTTTTTTAGGCGTGATTTCCGATTATCCTTAGGACTTGACTTCCGATTTTTTCGGCCTTTACAGTTCCAATTCCAAAAACTGAAAGAAGTTCTTTTTCGTTTTGAGGCTTTTTTTCAACAAGCTCTTCTATTGTTTTATCACCAAAAATCATGTATGGCGCAATATTTTCTTTTTCAGCGGTGGAATTTCGCCATTGTTTTATTGTGTTGTAAAGTTCTGCGTCTTTTTCTGAAAGATTTTTCAGGAATTCATTTTTCTTATGAAGAACGAATGACGGTTTTGGTTTTGGAGCATTTATAAGATGCTTAAAATTCAGCTGAACAGGAAGTTTTATCTGGGTTCTATTTGTTAAAGCTAACGCGCCCATTTTTGAAACGGCAAGAACATTGTATTCGCCGACTTTTAAAATGTATCCAGTTGCAATAAGCAGTTCTGTCAGTTCAAACCAATCGGATTTTTCAAGTTCTTTCCCGATTCCCCATGTTGAAAGCTCGTTGTGGTGGTTTTCAAGTATCCGTTTTTGCTTTGAGCCAAGCAAAACATCTATAACGTAAGAGGTTCCGAAACGTTGTTTTACCCGGAAAATACAGCTCATAAGTTTTTGGGCAGGAATTGTTACATCTGTAAGTTCAATTGGTCCGGCTGCGCAGATGTCGCAACATTCGTCCGGGGATGTGCTTGCGTCTGAGAATTCTTCTCCAAAATACGAAAGTAACGCGTGCCTTCTGCAGGTTCTACTTTTTGCGTAATTTATCATCCCTTGCAGAAGATGCTCGGATTTTTCTGGGTCAGCGGCTTCATTAAAGAAAAATCTGATTTTATGTATGTCTGCCGGGCTGTACAAAAGCAATGCGTGGGATTCAAGTCCGTCTCGACCGGCTCGCCCGATTTCCTGGTAATATTCTTCCAAGGATTTTGCCATATCATAGTGAATTACAAAGCGGACATTCGGTTTGTTGATTCCCATTCCAAAGGCGACTGTCGCAACAATAATCCGGACTTTGTCTTTTATGAAAAGATTCTGGTTTTCGGTTCGTTGCTTGTCGGAAAGCCCAGCGTGATAATTTAAAACTGAGTAGCCTTCGTCCTGAAGTTTTTGTGTGAGTTCATCAACGGATTTCCTTGAAAAACAATAAATTATTCCGCTTTCGTCCTTGTGCTTCTCAATGCATTCGATGACTTGTGAAATGGCATTTTTTTTAGGTTTTACTTCAAGAAAGATATTTTTCCGGTTAAAACTTGCGGTGAAAACTGTTGGGTTGTAAAGCTGAAGATTTTTTATAATGTCTTGTTGAACTGAAGCCGTTGCAGTCGCAGTTAGGGCGAGGCAAACTGCGTTAGGAAAATGTCTTCTTACATTTGAGATTGAAAGATAATCTGGGCGGAAATCGTGTCCCCATTCGCTGACGCAATGAGCCTCATCAATTGTTATGCAGTTGATTGGCACTGAACATTCGTGGAAAATGTTCATCATTTTATCGGAGGCAAGTCCTTCCGGTGAAACGTAAACTAGTTTTATTTCACCGTTTTTCAGTTTTTTTACGGTTTCCAGATATTCTGAAAATTCAAGTGAACTGTTCAGATATTCTGCAGGAACGCCATTTTCCTTTAAAGCTGAAACTTGATCCTGCATAAGTGAAATCAGCGGAGAAACAACGATTGTGATTCCCTTGAAAATCAGCGCAGGAATCTGGTAGCACAAAGATTTTCCTCCGCCGGTCGGCATGATTGCAAGTGTATCTTTTCCCGCGAGCAGATTTTTTATTATTTCAAGCTGAAGGGGCCGGAATGAATCGTAACCAAATATTTTTTTCAGAATTTCTTCAGCACATTTTGTTATGTTGTCCATAAATTTTCCTAAAAAAAATTATATCAAAGCGTTAGCACTTGAAAAAGAGTTATAAATCTGATAGTATAAATTCACTTGCCGGAGTGGTGGAATGGTAGACACGAAAGACTCAAAATCTTTTGTCAGCGATGGCGTAAGAGTTCAAGTCTCTTCTCCGGTATAAGGTCTTGTCAAAGCAAGACCTTTTTTGTTTTAAATCCACAAATTTTTCGCAGATTTAGATGACTTGTGAAAAACTGATATTCTCATTCTGTCTCCAGAAAATTGTTGAATGGTTTTCTTAGCTCAATCGCTTCTTTTATGTGGAACTCCCCGATTTTCGGGGAGCCGCACATGTCGGCAATTGTTCTTGCAAGCTTCATGCAACTTGCATTCGCTCTTGGTGAAAAACTGAATTTTTCTGCGGATTTATTTAAAATTTCTTGTGATTCTGGCTCGATTTTGCAGAATTCGATTATTTCTGATGGCGTTAAATGCGCATTTTTTTTGCCTTGACGTTTTCGTTGCGTTAGGATGGCTTTTGCAATCTCATGTCGCAAAAATTCTGTTGAAAATTTCTTTGAATCATCTTTTTTTCCGGTTTTTGAGTCGACTTCATTTGTTACTGAAACTCTGATGTCAACTCGATCCAGCAAAGGCGCGGAAATTTTCTTCCAGTACATTTCGATGGAACGCGTGCTGCAGAGGCAAAGTTTTGTCTCAGAACCAAAATTTCCGCAAGGGCAAGGATTTGTTGCCATCAATAGCTGAAATGATGCTGGAAAAACTGTTGAACGACCTGCACGGGAAATTGTTATTTTTCCAGATTCCAATGGAACTCGGAGCATTTGAAGTACACTCGTGCGGAATTCTGCCGCTTCATCCAAAAATAAAACTCCGTTATGCGCTAAAGAAATTTCTCCTGGTCGGCATAAAGGACCGCCACCGCAGATTCCTTCAATTGTTGCAGTCTGATGAGGAATTCTGAACGGCGGAATTTGCACAAGAGATTGTTTTGGCGAAAGAAGTCCTGCGAGCGATAAAATTCTTGTTACCGGCTGGGCTTCTTCCGCGGTGAGTGCCGGTAAAAGCGCCGGGAATTTCTGAAGACAGAGTGTTTTTCCGCAACCAGGGGCGCCGACAGCAATCAGGTTGTGTCCGCCTGCGGCTGCAATCTGAAGTGCTCGGATTAGTTTTCGTTGTCCGGTTATATTTGCAAACTCCAGTTCTGGCGTGATTTTTTGAAAAACAACACCGTCCTCAATTTCGCAGTTTTCGGGAATTTCATCTTCTTTGTTGGCGGCATTTGATTTTCGTTCTGTAAAAACTTCTGGATTTGAGAGTGCGGCAAATGCTTCTTCAAGCGAATCTGCGCCAAAAACTTTCATTCCGGGAACTTCGCGTGCTTCGTTTGCATTTGCTGATGGAACGATGCAGCGTAGAATTCCTCCGTTTGCTGCTGTTGATGCCGCTGCATGGACTCCGCGAACCGGGCGGACTTTTCCGCTTAACTCAAGTTCTCCCATAATCAGGATTGGCTCGCTGTCGTTTGTTGGATTTTCAGTTTCGGAAGATTCTTGTTTTGCGCCAAGAACGGCCAACGCAATCGGCAAGTCAAATCCGGCGCCTTCTTTTTTTAGGTCTGCCGGCGAAAGGCTGATAAGAATTCTTTCTGGTGGAAAATCGAAGCCGGAATTTCTGATTGCGGCCTGCATTCGTTCCCGGGCTTCTTTTACGGCACCATCGGCAAGCCCTACCAGGTCAATTGCTGGAATTCCTCGCCGTAAATCAACTTCTACGGTTACAAGTGAACCTTCATATCCAAAAGGAGAAAATGAATAAATCTGCATAAAAACCTTCTTTTTTACTTTGAAATGTCTTTAAATTCATAGTCGATTTTTTGCAGATTCTGAAATAAATCACAAAAATTTTTTCATTTTTTTTGAAATTTGTGCGAAAATCGTTTTTTTGCAGAGAAATTCATTTAGGTTGAATGTCGGGTTTATAAATTCAACATAAAAATTGAATAAGCTACCAGAAAAAGCGCAACAATTCGCCATGCTGAGCTTATAAGGTATCGGACTGCGCAATTTTTTTTCAAAAATTGCTTGCCATAGCTCAGAATGGCTCTGTTGTCGCTTTCTTTTTCTTCCCGCCTATTCAATTTATGGATTCAACAAAAAACTCGACATTTAGTCTATTTAAATTTCTGCTATTTTATTTCATGCAGTTTTTCCAGAAAAGGTTTTAATTCTTCAAAATAATATTTGTCTTCTATTATTCTTCCTCCGCAAGTGTGTCCTGGCCGGCGGTCTGCCCGAACTTTTTCGCCGTGAAAATCGCTTCCGGCTGTAACAAAAAATCCTAGCTTTCTTGCGATTTCCTGAAGCCGCAGACATTCTGTGACTCTTGCCCCCGGATGAAAACATTCCATTCCCTTTACGCCACGTTCAAAAAAATCTGCCAATACAGGTTCCATTTTTGACCACGAAAGATAAAGAGAAAGCGGATGCGCAATCACTGGAACTCCGCCAGATTCATAAATTGCTTTTACAGATTCGTCAAGGTCGGCACCAACTCTTTCAACGTACCAAGGTCTGTCCCTGGCTAAAAATTTGTCGAACGCAGCCTGTCGGTTTTTTACATAATTATGGTTCACAAGCCAGCTTGCAAAATGCGGTCTTCCTAAAACTTGATTCGGAAACTCGGCTTGAATCGCCTCTACGGATGTTTCTATTCCAAAATCGCGCATTTTTGAGACAATAAATTCGTTCCGGGCGTGGCGGCTTTCTATAAGATTGTTTATGACTTTATTAAGGCTTTCGGAGATTCCTTCCAGATTCAAACCGAGCCCCAAAAGATGAAATTCGCAGTTTGGGCGCTGAATATTGATTTCAATTCCTGGAACAAAAGTGATTCCTTTTTCTTTGCAGGCTTCTGCTCCTTCTTTTAATCCTGAAATTGTATCGTGGTCAGTTATTGCAAGAACCGTCATATTTTTTTCGGCAACTTTATAAACCAGTTCTTTTGGCGAGTATTGCCCGTCTGAAGCAGTTGTATGAGTGTGCAAATCAATCATAAATTGAGCATAGCACAAAATGGTTTATTATGGTACAATTTGAGAAATTATCTGATTTGGAGAGTATAATGCCAAAATTAGTAAATTTTACAAAAGGTTCAATTGTTTATTTTGAGAACGACAAAGATGACAAAATTTATATTCTTCAGAGCGGTACGATAATTCTTACAAGCATTGACCCGGAAACAAAGGTTACTGTTACAAATCAGGTTAAGCCTGGCGAATTTTTTGGTGTGAAATCCGCTTTGGGACGATTTCCGAGGGAAGAAACAGCGACTGTTCTTTTGGATAGTCAGGTTATTGCGCTTACAGTTCCGGAATTTGAAAAGAATTTCAGCGGCAACAAGCAGATTATTATGAAAATGCTGCGCGTCTTTTCTGCGCAGTTAAGGCAAATCCATAAAAGAATTGAACTGATTCTTGATTCAAATCCAGAAAGTCCGCAGACCGGAATGCTTTCCGTTGCAAAAAGTTTTTATGAGGATGAGGAATTTGTTTCTTGCTACGATGTGTGCTTAAAATATTTAAAAAGATTTCCAGATTCGCCGCATGTTGCGCAGGTTAAAAAACTTTTTTCCGCGTGTCAGGTTTATCTTGAAAGGCGCGGAATGCCAAAGTATGAACCGCCTGCTGATGACGGACTTGGCGCGTTGAAACAGTTTGAGCTTTCTGCATTTGAGCGTTTTGCAAAAAAATATGCGCCGGGGCAGGTGATTATTTCTGAATTTGAGCCGGGCGACACTTTTTATTTGATTCAGCGCGGTTCCGTTCAGCTGATGAAATATGTGAATGGAACTGAAAAAAATCTGGATATTTTAAAGCCTGGTGAATTTTTTGGGGAAATGGCGATACTTGACAATTCTCCGCGTTCTGCAACTTGTATGGCAAAAACTGCAGTAAAATGTCTTGAATTCAGCAAGGAAAATTTTGAGTCAATTGTAACTGGAAATTCGGTTCTTGCGATAAATCTTCTGAAATTGTTCTGCAAAAGAATTTACGACCAGCGGCGCCGTTTTAAGATTCTTGTGATAAAAGATTTGCAGGCTAGAATTGCGGATGTTTTTGTTTTGCTTGATGAAATGAATCCTCCGGCAAACCCGAATGAACGTTCAAGAAAATTGCACGCTACGGTTGGAGATATTGCGCATTGGGCAGGACTTTCTGTTGAAATAACAAGAGAAGAAATCAACAGATTTGTTGAAAAACGTAAGATAGAAGTGTATAATGACTGCATTGTTGTTGGAAACATTTCTGATATGAAACGAATTGTTGACACGCGCAGTTCAATGGGCGATCGAGCCGTGAACAGCAGCAACAAATAATCGCCAACTTAGCTCACCTGGTAGAGCAACGCACTCGTAACGCGTAGGTACTCGGTTCAAGTCCGGGAGTTGGCTTTGTTTTTTTTGAATCCGCACCGATTTGGTGTGGATTTTTTTTGCAAAAAGAATTTGAACCGAGTAGCGGAGCGAGCGCCGACCGAATAGGGAGGAAAAGGCGGCAAGGATGCCGCCGGCAGAGAGCGAAGACGCCTGGAAAGAGCAGGCAGGAGGCCTGCGAATGAAAGGCCGGTTCAAGTCCGGGAGTTGGCTTTGTTTTTTTTGAATCCGCACCGATTTGGTGTGGATTTTTTTTGCAATGCGTTAGGTTATGGAGGCACGCCGCAGGCGGCCACCGGAACGGAGTTTGCTTGGCAAACGTAGTGAGGAGGCTGAGCGTAGCGGAATGCCGGAACAACCGTTCAGGTGTTTTCTTGATAAGAAAACACCTGAAAACGCCCAAATTTAAAATGTTATCTATAACTAACTTGATTTTTTTTGTATAATTTTTTTTATGAAGGGAATTTTGCTGTTGTTTTTTACGGTTGCTGTTACGGATTTTTTTGCGGAAATGGGCGACAAGACTCAGTTTATGTTGATTGGAATGTCGTCTAAGTACAAGTTGCGCGACATTATTTTGGGGACGCTGGCTGCGATTATAATTTTGAACGGAATTGCGGTTTTTGCGGGTGGAATTATCAGTGTTTTTGTTCCGGATTGGCTGATTAAATTTATTGCTTCGGCGGCGTTTTTTTATTTTGGAATTACGTCTATTTTTCAGAAAGAGGATGACGAGGAAGAATCTGGCGACGGAAAATTTAAATTTGCGGTGGTTGCGGTTTTCTGCACGTTTTTTATTGCGGAACTTGGCGATAAAACTCAGCTTACGGCGATTACTTTTGGTGCGAACGGTGGGATAAAAAAGGCTCTGGTTATTTGGGCTGCGTGCGTTGTCGGATTTTTTGCCGCTGATATGATTGGAATGCTGATTGGGCTTTTTTTGAAAAAGAAAATGCCAGAAGGTTTTTTGAATATTGTTTCGTTTGGTTTGTTCAGTTTTTTTGGTTTTTTAACGTTGAACGAAGGGCTTGGAATTTTGCAGAATTCGCTTGGTGAAAATGTGGTTGTTCCAAAAGTTCCGGTGCTTGCGCTTGTTTCTGTTGTTTTTGTTGTGCTGAGCGTTTTTGCCTTTGTGAAAAAAATTGGCAGAAAATCAGTTTCTGAAAACGCTTAGGCTTGGAAGTGCCTTGCCGGAAAAATCGAACATCGCCTGATTTTCCCAGTTGTTCTGAATATTTTGCGCCGGAATCCAGTCGCCGCCCCAGTAAAATACGCCGCAACCGCCGGACTCTGAAACTGCGTTGAAAACCGCTTTGACTACAGCGGCTTGATTTTTTATTGTTGCGTTGATTCCTATGCTTTTTGTTTGTTTTGATTCATCTTCTTGAATGTAGGAGGTTTCAAATCTGGAGATATATTTTTTTAGATTTTCTGCGCCTTTGATTTTTTGAGCGTTTCCAAAAAGATTTGGAGTCTGGTCGCTCCATTCGTCTGTCCAAGCCCATGAAGTTTCTGCCACAAGAATTTCTTTTTTGAAATTTTCCTTTAAATTTTTGATGTTTGATTTTAGCGAATCCAAAGTTCCGTGTTCATAATAAGGATAATAGCTTAGTCCGATGTAGTCAAAATCAAGGTTCGGGAATTTTTTTAGCCACCATTCAAGGTTGTCGTCTTTTTGGCTTGAAAGATGAATCATGATTTTTATGTCCGGGTTGAATTTTCTGATTGATTCTGCGGCGGTGCTTAGAATTATTCCAAGGTTTTCTGCGCTTGCTTCTGATTTCCAGGAAGAACAGGTTGGCTCGGCGTATTCTGTGATGGAATTTGCGTTGCTATAAGTTACCAACATTCCGGGATTTATTTCGTTTCCGATTTGAATCATATCTGGCTGGACGGATTTTAAAGTTTCCAGAATTTTTGTTGTGTATTCAGAGACTTTTTCTTTCAGTTCTTCGATTGTTGTGCACGAATCCCATGCCGCCGGGCGTTTTTGGTTTGCGGGGTCTGCCCAAGTGTCGCTGTAATGAATATCAAGAAGAAATTTTAAATTTTTTGACTTGATTCTTTGTGCGGTTCTTAAAGTTCTCTGCAAGATGTTGTCTCCGGCGGATTTTGTTGCGTCTGGCGAGTGCCACAAGCGCAACCGAATCCAGTTTACGCCGTTTCCTTTTAAGATTTCAAAAATGTCTTTTGGAGAGCCGCTTGCCGTGCGGTAGATTCCGCCATTTTCTTCGATTTGGGAAACTGTTGATGCGTCAAAGCCGCGCATAAAATCTTTTGGAAGCGGAGAATTCTCTTTTTCAGTTTTTGTTGGTTCTCCTGCTGAGCATGAAAGAAATGCGGAAAAAATAAAGATTGCTAAAAAAGTTGAGAATCTGCGGATTTTTTTGATTTTTTGTTTGCGGAACATCTTTTTTTATTTTACTTTTCATTCTTTGAAATTGCAAACAAACAGATTTAAATTTATAATTTTTCTATTAAAATGAAAAAACTATTGTTTATTAGCTTTTGTTTGTTTTTGGCGTCGGTCGCTTTTGCCCAGTTTTCTAGCATTAATAATTATGTAACGCGTACTTGGTCTTCTGCGGACGGACTTCCGGGAAATTCTGTACTGGATATTCTTCAGTCAAAAGATGGTTATATTTATTTTGGAACTTATGAATGTCTTGTAAAGTTTGACGGATTTGAATTTCAGAATTTGAATAAATATTCAGATTCAAAAATGGATTTTATTTCCGCGCGTTCTATTTTTGAAGATTCCAACGGATTTATGTGGGTCGGCTCAAACGATGAAGGAATCCAGAAATTTTCAAGAAATTCTGTGGAGCATATTTTTACAGAAAGCGGACTTCCTAATAATTCTGTGCGAAGTTTTATAGAAGACAGATTTGGCAATGTTTGGGTTGGAACAGCTTCTGGCGTTGTCTACATAACTCCTGAAGGTTCGATTGTAAAGCCAGCCGCGTCTGAAAAAACGGATATTTCTCATGTTATTGTAAGTCAGCTTTATTGCGATACGGCGGGAAGAGTCTGGATGCTTACAACGGAAGAAAACGGAATTTATCTTTATTCCGGGAATTCTTTTCAGCGTTTTGAAAATTTGAATTATCTTGGAAATTTCGTTCCTTCTTCCATTTCGCAGGACCGAAATGGAAATTTTTGGTTCGGGCTTGGTGCGAACGGCGTTGTAAAAGTTTCCAACGGTGTTGTTGATAAAATAAAATCTGGAACAATTATTGACTACGAGCCAACAAAATGTATTTACCCGGATTCAAGCGGTTCTATGTGGTTTGGAACTGAACGCGGGCTTGTACTTTTTAGCGATGGTGTTTACACAACTTACGATGATAACACAAGAATTCAAAATGCTTCTATCAACAAGATTTTGGAAGACCGCGAGCACAATATCTGGATTGCAACTGATAATGGTGGAATCGGAAAAATCAGTCTTGGAAAATTCAGGATGAATAAGTTGAGTTCTTCTGTGAATGCAATTTGCGAGGACAAAAATAATCGTGTCTGGCTTGGAACGGATGAAGGACTTCTTTGTTACAAAAATGACGTGAGTGTCCAGAATGAACTTACGGATTTCTGCAAAAATGTAAGGATTCGTCATGTGGGCGTTGCTCAAAACGGCGATATTCTGGTCAATTGCTATTCAAAGCCGGCTCAGATTCGTTTCTCAAAAGATAGAATTTTAAGCTGGTCGACTGACGAAAATCTTGCGGGAAATAAAACCCGTGTTTCAATAGAAGCAAAAAATGGCGATATTTACTGTGGCACAACTACCGGGCTTTCTGTAATCCACAAAGATGGTTCAATAAAAAACTTTGCTGATGCCGAAGGTTTTGATAATAAATATATAATGTGCATTTATCAGGATAACGATGGATTTGTGTGGGTTGGAACTGATGGCGGCGGTGTTTACCTTATGAAAGACGAAAATGTTGTAAAAAAAATTACAACTGATTCTGGGCTTGCCGGAAATGTTGTCTTTAAAATTTTGCAGGATATTGAAGGCCGTTACTGGATTTGTACTGGCTCAGGAATTTCTTGTTTTAAAGGAAAAGCTAATGAGCTTGTTGAAAATGAACTTGTTGCGGCAGATACGAAATTTGCTGAAACTGGTGGAAATTTAGGATTTGTGAATTTGACTTCTGCGAACGGACTTGGCTCTGATTCGATTTTTCAGATTCTTGTGGACGAAAACGATTATGCCTGGATGGTTAGCAACCGCGGAATTTCTTCTGTGGATTTCAAGGATATGCTTAAGGTTGTTGATGGAAAAATTCAACATATTGACTGCAAATTCTATAATCAGAATGACGGGTTAAAATCTTCTGGAGCAAATTCAACAGCCCTCAGCATGAAGGATAAATATGGCAGGCTTTGGTTTACAATGGCTGACGGTTTTGCTGTTTATGATCCTGTGCGAAAAAATGCCTCTTCAATTTTGCCGATAATTCAGATTGTTGAGCTTTCTGTTGATGACAAAGTCTACAAGGCATTTGAAAATCCGATACAAATTCCGGCCGGCACAAAACATATTGGCATAAAATACACTGGCCTCAGTTTTACTGCAAGTGACAGAAATCGTTTTTCATATATGCTTGAAGGTTATGATTCTGATTTTTCTGATCTGACGGCGTTCCGGACGGTTTCGTTTACAAATTTAAAGCCTGGAAAATATACTTTTAAAGTCAATGTTATAAATGGTGATGGAGTGAAATCTGAAAAACCGGCATCGGTTGTTCTTTTTCAGGAAGCATTTTTTTACCAAAAAGCATGGTTCTGGATTTTAGTTGCGCTGTTTATTGGTGGAATTATTGTTTCCAGTTTTGTTCTGCTTTCTTACAACAATAAAAAAAGGCGGCTTATTCTTGAAACAGAAATTCAAAAGGCAACGGTTGAACTTGAGATGGCAAAAGATGATTCTGACCGCTTACTTAAAAATATTCTTCCAGTTTCGATTGCGGAAAGGATGAAAGGGCTTGCCGGCGAAAAAACAATCGCTGATGTTTTTGACAATGTTACAATTCTTTTTTCTGATATTGTCGGCTTTACAAAAAAAACGAGCAACGAGTCGGCGGAAGATATTGTAAAATCCTTGAATGACTTGTTTTCTCGCTTTGATGAGCGGGCAGAACAGATGGGCGTTGAAAAAATCAAGACGATTGGAGACTCTTACATGGCGGCTTGTGGAGTTCCAGCCAAAAATGAAAATCATGCGCTTGTAATGTTTAATTTTGCGCTTGGAATGTACAAAGATTTGGAAGAATACAACAAGACGGCAAAAATCAAGTTTGAGCTAAGAATCGGGCTGAATTCTGGCAAGGTGATTGCAGGCGTAATCGGTCTTAATAGATTTATCTACGACATTTGGGGCGACGCCGTTAATGTTGCAAGCCGAATGGAATCATGCTGCACGCCGGGTCACATAAGATTCACAGATTCCGTCAAAAAAAATCTTGAAAAACAACATATTTCCTTTGACTACAAAAAAGAAGAATGCGATGTAAAAGGCAAAGGAATTATGATGACGTATGAGATTGAGTAGTGGGGGGCGTTGTTCGTAAACTCGCGGAGTGACCCCGCACGGTGGGTAGGGCGCAACGAAGTGCGACCGTAGGGCGGTTGTCTGCCCGCAAAATCTTTTGATTGTTAAATCTTGTGAAATTCGTTAAACTTTTAGCGTTATGGTAATCAGTTCTATCGACCTAAAAGGCGGTCATGTTGTTCAGTTAAAAAATGGAAAAGAGCTCGTTTTGCAGCGCGATGATGCGGACGCTCTTATAAAAGAATTTGATAAATATGGTGAAGTTGCTGTTATCGACCTTGATGCGGCAATGGGAAATACAAATCCAAAAGGTGACACGGTTAATACGCCGCTTTTGAAAAGCCTTTTGAGAAAGGGAAATGTTCGCACCGGCGGCGGAGTTCGTTCTGTAAAGCGTGCGCGCGAATTGATTTCGCTTGGGGCTGAAAAAGTTATAATCGGTTCAAGTGCGTGGAAAAAGAATCCTGAAAACAATTCTGATGTTTTGAACACAGAATTCTTGGACGAGCTTGTTGCGGCAATCGGAAAACAGCGCGTTATTATCGGTGTTGACGCTTTGAACGGAAAAATTGCTGTAAAAGGCTGGACTGAAACAATCGACGTTCCGCTTATTGAAGGCGCAAAACTTGCACAAAAATATTGTTCCGAACTTCTTTTTACTTGTGTTGAAAAAGAAGGCTGTATGCAGGGAACAAATCTTGAGATGGCAAAAGAGCTTCGCGCTGCGGTAAGTTGCCGGGTTGTTGTTGCGGGCGGCGTTTCTTCAGAAGAAGAAATTGAAACGCTTGAAAAAATGCACTGCGACGTTCAGCTTGGAATGGCGCTCTACACAGATAAAGTCAGTTTAAAAAACGCTTTTGTGCACTGTCTTGACTGGCAAAAAACAGGCGGAATGATTCCCCTTATTGCGCAGGATGAGCGAAGCCGCGAAGTTCTGATGATGGGCTACGCAAACCGCGAGTCGCTTGAAAAAACTTTTGAAACTGGAAAACTTACATTTTTTAGCCGTTCACGAAACACTTTGTGGACAAAAGGCGAAACTTCTGGTCATTTTCTGGATGTTGTAAAACTTCGTGCAGATTGCGACCGCGACACAATTCTTGCAATTGTAAAACCGAATGGCGGCACGTGCCACACTGGAAGCTGGACTTGCTTTACTTCCGCGCCGGACGAAAAATCCACGCTTGAGCGCCTTTACGCGACAATTTCTGAACGTTTTGCAAATCCAAAGCCGGGCTCATACACTGCAACGCTCGACAATAAACGCGTGCGCGAAAAAGTTGAGGAAGAGGCCGAGGAAATCTGCGAGGCAGACGGAAAGGACGAAGTTATCTGGGAGGCAGCTGACCTTCTGTATTTTGTGAGCGTTCTTATGTACAAAGAAGGTGTTAATTGGCAGGATGTCTATAACGAATTGGATAAGCGACATAAGGAAAAATAAAGAAATCGTGATGATTGAACCTTTGGGATGATTGAGCTTGTCGAAATCGAAATCATCAGGGAATTTATTTTGGGCGGCTTTTTTGTGATTTGCTGTAAGCAACCCACAAAAAATCAGGCTTTTCGTGGTTGCGTGCCAAGCACTTCATTGCTTCACATCGTTTCACTCTGTTTCGCAATCCGCCTTCGGCGGACCACTACAATCCTTGCCGCATTCAAAAAGTCAAACAGAAATTGGAGTAAAAATGATAAAAATTGTAAAAGCAAATGAACTTGAAGGGGAATGGTTTGAAGGTCGTTCCTTTGGAACAACAAATGAAACCGTTCATTCAATCATAGAAGATGTTGCTGCAAATGGCGATTCAGCCTTAAAAAAATACGGACAGAAATTTGACGTTTCATCACCTGAAACATTTTTAATAGAAGAAAATGAATTAAAAGCCGCCGCGCAAAAACTTGAAAAAGAAAATCCGGAAATTTACAACGCAATCTGCTATTCCCACGAGCTTGCCTTAAAATTTGCTTTGCGCCAAAAATCTTCGTTCGATGATTTTGAAATTGAACTTACGCCCGGAATGTTTACGGGGCAAAAAACAATTCCTGTTGAGCGTGCCGGCGTTTATGTTCCGGCCGGAAGATTTCCGCTTGTTTCAACCGTTGTAATGACGGTTACTCCGGCAATTGCCGCTGGCGTAAAGGAAATTGTCCTTTGCACTCCGCCACGAATTCACCCAGAAGACAAATCCGCTGCACAAAAAGCTGGGCTTGGCGTTCCTGGAGCCCCTTTTGTTGGCGGTAAACCTTATGCCGATGAAGGAATCATGGCGGCAGCATATATTTGCGGTGTAAAAAAATGCTATGCCTGCGGTGGTGCTCAGGCGATTGCGGCGATGGCGTATGGAACAGAGACAATTCCTCCGGTTGATGTGATTGTTGGTCCAGGAAACAAGTTTGTTGCCGCCGCAAAAAAAGAAGTCTACGGAAAAGTCGGAATCGATATGGTTGCCGGTCCTACGGAAGTTTTTGTTATTGCCGACAAATCTGCAAATCCACAGTGGGTTGCCGCCGATCTTTTGGCGCAGGCGGAACACGATGTTGTTGCCCAGCCGGTTCTTGCAACAGACAGCGAGGAATTCGCGGCAAAAATCAGTGAACAGATTGAAAAGCAGCTGGAAAAACTTTCCACAAAGGAAATTGCCCGCCAAAGCATCGACAATTGCGGTCGAATCATAATTTGTGATGACTTGGAGCAGGCGGCGGAACTTGCAAATCTAAAGGCGCCTGAGCATCTTGAGCTTGCAATGGAATCTGGCGCATTGCGCGATAAAATTCAATCGCTTGTGCACAATTTTGGTTCTTTGTTCATCGGTGATTACGCTGCTGAAGTCTTTGGTGATTATGCGGCAGGTTTGAACCACACGTTGCCAACAAGCGGCTCTGCAAGGTTTACAGGCGGCTTGAGCGTCCGTGTTTTCCTGAAAACTGTAACAACTTTGCGTGCGGAAAAAGGCAGCGAAGGCTTGAAAAAAAGCGCGACAGCGGCTGGTTTTCTTGGCGATGCGGAAGGACTTGCCGCACATGCGCATGCTGCTAGAATCAGATTGGGAGAATAAAATGAGAATAACAAAACTTGGTGAAGATATACTGCGAAAGGTTGCAGAACCTGTAAAGCCGGAAGAAATAAACGATGAATTCCGTGCATTCATAAATGAAATGTTTGAGGCAATGATTAGCGCTGACGGAGTGGGGCTTGCCGGGCCACAAGCCGGAATCAGCAAACGCGTTTTTGTTGTGATTGCAGATGATGATGTTCGCCGCGTTTTTATAAATCCGCAGATTATAAGCACAAGCGCTGAGCTTTGTGACTACGAGGAAGGTTGTCTTAGTATTCCCGGTGTTTATGAGAATATCCAAAGACCGTCAAAAGTTACAGTCCAGGCTTTTAATGAAAAAGGAAAGCCGTTTACGCTTGAGGCAGATGGACTTTTGGCTCGGATAATCCAGCATGAAAACGACCATCTTGACGGATATTTGTTTATTGACCGTGGCGATCCAGTTTTTGCGGAAAAAACAGTAAATCAATTTAAAAAACGTGCAGAACGTGCAGAAAAAAAACGCCTTGAACGCGAGGCAAAAGCCCGAAAAATCGCGGCGAAAATTGCCGCAAAAAACAAATAAAGAATTGAGGAAAAAATGCTAAAAGTTTTGTATGCAGGAAGTCCAGGAGCTTCAGCAAAAACGCTAAGGCTCCTGAAGGAAAAAGAAAATCTTTTTGATTATAAAATTGTTGGCGTTCTTACAAATCCTCCAAGCGCAAAAGGCCGCCACAAGGCATTGGTTCCGACTTTTGTGGCTCAGACCGCGGAAGAATTTGGAATTCCAGTTTTTTCACCGGAACATCTTGATTCTGCTGCGCGCGAGGATGTTTTAAAACTTGGGGCGGATATTCTTGTCAGTTTTGCTTACGGTCATATTTTCGGATCTAAATTTCTTGGACTTTTTAAATTCGGCGGAATAAATCTTCATCCTTCAGCATTGCCAAAATATCGTGGTTGCGCTCCTATAAATGCCGCGATTTTAAATGGCGACAAGGAAACTGCTTTTTCTGTTCAAAAACTTGATTTAAAAATGGATGAAGGAAATCTTTTAGCGCAGGAAATTGTTTCGCTTTCTGGAACAGAGACGGCTGGAACTTTGCTTGATGCTGCGGCAACTCGTGGTGCGGAAATGATTTCAGAAATTCTCCGCGATGTTTCAAAAAATGGTTCGCTTGCGGATGGAATTCCTCAGTCAGGAGAGGCTAGCTACACAACTTTTATAAAAAAAGATGATGCAAAAATTGACTGGAACGAAACTGCGGAAAAAATTGACTGCAAAGTTCGCGCTTACAATCCTGAACCAATTGCATGGACAACAGAAAATTCTTTACCACTAAAAATAATTTCTGGAATTCCGATTTCCAAGGAAGATGAAAAAAATCTAGTTATTGAAGAAAAGTCTTTGCCAGGAACGGTTCTCTGCGTCCTGAAGAACAAGGGAATCATTGTAAAATGCGGAAAAGGATTTTTTGCCATTACAAAACTTCAGCGCCAGGGAAAAAACGCAATGGATTTCAAGTCATTCCTGAACGGCGCAAAAGATTTTATCGGAAAAAAACTTGGTTGAGAGTGAAGTCTGAGTTTGTTATGAATCCGCAAATTGCCGTGCTTTTTCTGGTAGCACACTCAATTCGTATGCGGAATAAACTTCAAACTTCATATCAAACTTAAAAAATCTGACTTTAAAATAATAAACGAAAATGGTAATATAAAAAAATGGATAAAGGAAAAATTATTGAAAAAATAAAAACTGTTGGAAAATCAACTGGCGAGAAAATTGTTGAAGGCGGGAAAAAAGTGAAAAATTTCAGACCTTCACGTGTTGCGCTTAATAATTATTTTGAAAGCCTTCAGGCAAACGGAAAAACCTTGATTTTAACCGTTATTGCCGCTGTTATTGTTTTGGCGTTTTTTGCCTGCGTTATTTTCTTTGTTCATGTAAAAGGGCCGGAAGAAGTTATGGTTCCAGATGTTTGTGGCAAGGAACTTACGGATGCTTTGCTTGAAATGCAGAAAAAAGAGCTTTATCCAAAAATCACATTGCGGTATTCTGAAACGCCTGGTGATAAAGGAAAAATTCTTGATCAGAATCCTTCTGCTGGTTCTATTGTAAAAGGTTATAGCCGGGTTTCGCTTGTTGTAAGCCGTGGTGTAATTGTTGATCATGTTGGAAATTATATAGGCCAGAATTTTGACCAGCTAAAAATGGATCTTCAGACTTTGTTCGCCGGACATACTCAGTCTTTGATTGTTCTTGCCGAACCTGAATACAAACCAGACACATCTGATGCCGGCACAATTCTTGAACAGGATGTTCCTGAAGGAACAGATATTTCAGAGCCAGTTACGCTTCATCTTGTTGTAAGCCGCGGACCTACTTATGAAAATACTAGGGTTCCAAAACTTGTTGGTCTTTCTGTAAATGATATTCTTGCGGTTATTGCTCGAAGCCGGATTATTTTTGATTTCACTTCGCATAATGCAAAAAATGGAGAAAAACCTGGAACTGTTGTTGCTCAGCAGGAATTTGAGCAAGAATTTGTTCCGAATTATTCAAGGATGACTGTTGATATGGCTATGCCTGTTGGCGAATTTGAAGGAAATATGTATGGAATTTTCCAGTCGGATTTGACAGATTATCCTTATCCGGTTTCAATGCGCCTTGATGCCACAACAGAAGATGGAAATACTTATACACTTGTGAACTTTCTGCATACAGGAGCAAATCTCACAATTCCTTACGCTGTGCCGCGAAATACAGTCTTGACGCTTTACGTTGTTGATAAAGCTCAGAAAAAAGTAACTGTCCGCTAGCTTGGAGCAAAAATGAATAAACCGCTGATTTGCCTGACTCTTACAGGAAAAACCCTTTTGGAGGATGCCGAGCTTGTAAAAAAATATGCCCAGCATATCGATATTGCGGAGCTTCGAGTTGATCATCTTGATGAGGATGAGCGGCTGAATGTCCGTGATTTTCCTTCAATGATAAGCATTCCGTGCATTCTTACGATTCGGCGTGTTGAAGATGGCGGTTTGTATGATAGCGGTGAATTTTCCAGAACTGCATTGTTTGGAAGGGCATTGGCTTACGCTAATCAAAATCCTACAAAGAATTTTGCCTATGTTGATTTTGAGGAAGATTTCAATGTTCCAGGATTGATTGATTCAGCACAGGCGTTTGGAATAAAAATTATAAGAAGTTGTCATAAATTTGATGGACCTGTGAAAAATCTTCGGGAACGTTGTCTTGGAATGCGAAGAACTCAGTTTGAGATTCCGAAAATTGCGTTTATGCCAAAAACTTTAAGCGACGTGACTCAACTCTTTAAGGAGGCTGCCGGAATCAATGATTTTCCGCATATTTTTGTTGCAATGGGAAATCTTGGCGTTCCAAGCAGAATTCTCGCCTCGAAATTAAATTCTTTCTTGACTTATACATCTCCGCTGGAAACACGCGGAAACACTGCGGAAATTGGCCACATTGACCCGATTGCGCTGAACGAAATGTATCGTTTTAGGGAAATTGATGAGCATACCAGATTTTTTGCAGTAACCGGATTTCCTCTGAAAGTCACTTCAAGTCCACTGATTCATAATCAAGGCTATCAGGCTCACAATATGAATAACGTTTTTATTCCGATGGCTTCTACTTCTATGGCAGAATCTCTGGAATTTGCGGAAGAACTTGGAATAAAAGGAATGGCGGTTACGGTTCCTTACAAATGCGATGCAATGGAAATTGCGGATGAAATTGGGCTTGAAGTAAGCGAAATCGGTGCGTGCAATACTTTGGTAAAAGATTTTAGCCAATGGGTTGGACATAACACTGACGCAATGGGATTCCAGCGCGCCCTGGAGGAATTTCTTGGCATAAAAAAACTTCACCGCAGAAAAGTTGCAATTATCGGAGCGGGTGGAGCCAGCCGGGCAATCGCTTTTGCAATAAAACAAATGGGCGGAAAGGCGTGTGTTTTCAATCGTACTGTTTCGCACGCAAAATCTCTTGCGGAAGATTTTGGTTTTGAGTATGCACCTTTGGATCCAGAAAGTCTTCCGGTGCTTGAACGCTATTCAGATATTATAATTCAGACCACAAAAGTCGGAATGAATTCTGCGGATGAGCCAAACAGAGAAAACAATCCGCTTTGGTTTTATCAATTTAAAGGTTCAGAAAATCTTTTTGACATTGTTTATGATCCAAGCGTGACACCTATAATGAAAGTTGCCCAAGATGCCGGCTGTAAAGTATGCAACGGTTATGCAATGTTGAAATATCAGGGATACAGACAATTTAAATATTTTACAGGAGTTGATTATGAGTCTAAATCAGAGTGAACAGAAAATTCTTGCGGCAAGAACGGCAGTTGAAACGCTTGTAAAAAAAGGTCTTATTTTCAGCGGAATGAAAATCGGGCTTGGAACTGGCTCAACGGCTTTGCCTGCGGTAAAACGTCTTGCGGAATATATTGCGGATGGCACTCTGAAAGATATAAAGGCGGTTGCAACTTCTTTTCAGACAGAAAATGCGTGCATAGATTGGAATGTTCCGGTTTATTCGTTTAAAGATAGAGCGATTGATGGTGAGCTTGATTTGGCGATTGACGGCGCTGATGAAATTGATTTAGAAAACAATTGTATAAAAGGCGGCGGTGCGGCGCTTTTGCGTGAAAAAATCGTTGCGTATAATGCAAAGAAATTTGTAATTGTTGCGGATTCTTCAAAAGTTGTAAAAACTTTGGGAACAAAATTTGCGCTTCCTGTTGAAATTGTTCCAGAAGCGTATATTCCAGTAAAAAAAGCGCTGGAAAAACTTGGTGCGAATGTTGTTTTGCGGGAAGGCGTAAGAAAATGCGGTCCGGTCATCACTGATAATGGAAACCAGATTGTAGACTGTCTTTGGAAGAACCCTGTTGATTCTGTAAAAATGGAAGATATTATTGACGATATTACTGGCGTTGTTGAGGTTGGATTTTTCACCAAAAACAAGCCGATTGCATTTATCGGAAAAGAAGATGGAACAGTAGAAATTCGCGGACAGTAAGATGTTTCCTCCGTTTCCGCAAGAAGAAGCCTTTGGTGTTTGCCGCAAAATTATTTCTTCGCTTGAAAATGGCGTTTTGCAGCTTGAGCAGATTGGAAAAATCAGCGCAGAGCGGAATGGTCAGGGAATTATGGTTGGCGTTGCGGTTTGCCAAAAGCCGGACGGTTCTTCTGTTATTTTGAATACTGTAAGCGGAATTTCAAAGAGAATTAAAGGCTCTGAAGAAGCTGATTTCGGTATTTTTGTTGAGCCAATTGTTTCTTCAGAAGAAATTGAAAATGCACTCAAAAAAAACGATTTTCAGATTCATCAGTTTACGGAAAAAATCAATCTTTTAAAGGAAAAACGCAAGCGGACAGACGGAAAATTTGAAAATCAGACTGAAGAAGAAAGTCAGCTTATAAAAAAACGCTCTGATTTATGTGACGAGTCACTGAAAAAAGTTTTCGGGCTTTATTCGTTTCATTGTGCAGATGGAAAAAAACGTTCCTTGCTTGAAATTTGTGAAAAAAAGCAGAAAAATCTTCCGCCAACAGGAACAGGAGATTGCTGTGCGCCAAAACTTTTGGATTTCGCCTTTAAAAATCAGCTGAGTATAAAAAGTCTTGCTGAAGTTTTTTACGGAAAAAGCAACAAATTCAGAACTGATGGAAAATTATATGAGCCATGCGATGAGCGTTGCGCGTTGATTTTGCCTGAAATGCTTGGCCTTGAAATTCTGTATCAGGATGAAGATATTGTTGTTGTGAACAAACAGAGCGGTTTGCTTAGCGTTCCTGGTCGTGGCCCAGAAAAGCAGGATTGCATTGTGAACCGCCTGAAAAAACTTTTTCCGCATTGTATTCAGCAGCCTAGCGTTCACCGGCTTGACATGGAAACCAGCGGACTTTTGGTTCTCTCGCTCAATGAAAATTCCCACCGCAATTTGTGCCGCCAATTTGAAGAAAAAAAAGTTCAAAAGCGCTATGTTGCGCTGATTGATGGAAAATTGCCTGAAAAATTCCCAAAAAGCGGAAAAATGGAATTGTATTTCCGCGTAGACATTGAAAATCGTCCGCATCAGATTTGGGATGAAATTTACGGAAAAAACGCAGTTACGGAATGGAACTGGCTGGACGAGGAATTTTATTTCGCGCCTGATGGAACAAAACGTTTGTGCACAAGAATTTTATTCATTCCGCATACCGGCAGAACTCATCAGCTTAGGCTGGCAGCCGCAGATATTCATGGATTCGGGGTTCCAATAATCGGCGACACACTTTACGGACATTGCGAAAAAGGTGAACGGCTTATGCTTCATGCGGAATATTTAAGTTTTGTTCATCCGGCAACAGGAAAACTCATGGAATTTTCTTGTCCTGCGCCTTTCTAATCTTTTTTCCCGGAAAAATCCATCATCAGAATATTTGCTGTAATCATTCCATCTGCCTGATTGCAGATTTCTCCGTAAAGCCGCACATTTTTTGTGCTTCCATCATTGCAGAAAACTGTGGCTTCCTTTGAAAAATTCTTTGTTTCGTTCGGTTGCAACGCACGGATTATCTGCATGAGCGAATCTTTTTCTGTTTTTAAGAATGATTCAAACGGATTTTTTTCGAGCAATTTTTCAAAATCCTTCTGTGAATAACCAAGAATTTTTGGCACATTTTTGTTTGAATATGAAAGTTTAACTTTTTCATCAAATAAAACGGAAAAAACTCCGCATGGAATGTTTTCGATTATTGAAGAAAGTTGTTCAGAAAGATTTGTTTTAAGCTGCAGAAGTTTCATCCTGAAGTCAATATTTTCCACGGTCAAATAATAAATGTTGCTTGTGACTGTTTTTCCAATGTGCCGAAGATGAATTCGGACCCAGAACGGTTGTGTGTTTTCGTAGAATGGCTTAAGCTGAATCTCGCAAAAACAGCTCTTTTTTGAATTCATTGCTTCATAAAGAGTTGAGAAAAATGCTTCCTGGCTATATTTTTCAATTCCAGAAACAATATCTTTTTGCATCTTTGAAAAATCGTGGCGGGTTGTTCCAATTTCCTCAAAAAACTGGTCATTCATTCTTAGGGCTTCTATATTTTCTCCGGACCATTCAATGATTGCCGCACCACCAATAAAATTATTGAAAAACAGCGTTGAATTTTCAGATGCGTCAAGGAACTTTGCAGCTTCTAGCTCAGCGTCCTTTTGATTTTTTTCAAAATTCACCGGAGAAAGATTTGTTAAAAGTTCCTCGTATTTTTCAATTGGCAAAGGCCGCGCAAAATAATAGCCCTGCATATAAAAACAACCGATGCTTTTCAGATAATCAGCCTGCTCTTTTGATTCAATTCCTTCCGCGATTACAGGAAGATGAAGCCAGTTCGCCATTCTGATTACGGAACTTAAAATATTTCCGCCTTTTGAGTTGTTTTTTCCGTCTTTTAAGTCCTTTGTGTCGGAGGCAATAAATTTCATGTCAAGTTTCAGGACGTTTACAGGAACTTCCTTCAGTGTGTTAAGCGAAGAATAACCGCTTCCAAAATCGTCCATTTCAAGGCAGAAACCATTATCGCGAAGTTCCTCTACAACCTGGATAAGCTGGGTCGGGTTTTCCATGTATGCGGATTCTGTAATTTCAAGCCTGAGCAAATTTGGCGTAAGGTCGTATTTTTTCAGAAGTCCGTTAAAAATCTGAACAAGATTCTGGTTATAAATATCGCGTCGTGAAATATTTACAGAAACAGGAATCGGATTCAGACCCATGTCTTTCCACTTGCGCAGAAGCTGGCAGGTTTTTTCCCAGATAAACAAATCAAGCTGTGTGATAAATCCGTTTCGTTCAAAAACCGGAACAAAAATTGCCGGCGAAATCAAACCCTTTGTTGGATGATTCCAGCGAACCAAAGCTTCTGCTCCAACCAGCGATTCTGTTGTGTAATCGTATTGTGGCTGCAGATAAACCGTGAATTCATTTCTTTGAAGACCAACAACCATGTCAGTTATTAGTTCCTGTTCATCCTTCAGGTTTTCTATCATTGATTCGTTGTAAAACGCAAATCTTTCTGTGAAATTCTGCTTTATGGAAGCCAGTGCAAGTTCCGCTCTGTCGATTGCCAAAGAAACATCTGTTTTTGGATTTGTGATTACATAAATTCCGTAGCGGCAGATAAAATCAAATTTTGGATGAAGTGACTTTACATAAGCGTCGACTTTTCCAAGAATCATAAAAAGAATTTCATTTGAAACTGCTGGAGTGCATACAACAAAATGATCTGCGTAAATATGTCCGTAAGTTGAAAATTCAGAAATTGTGCTGTTCAGGTGATTTCCGATTTTTTCAAGAATTTTGTCTCCGGCAGAAAAACCGAAAAGGTCGTTAAAAACTTTGAAGCGGTCAAGATTTACAAGAACAAGATAATATTGCTTGTCAGGATTTTTTGCGAGCATTTCCTGCGTCTTGTTAAGAAATGTCTGCTTGTTGTAGACGCCAGTTTTTTTATCAAGGCGAACCAGCTGCTTTATTGTATTTTTTTGAAGTTCATGCAGGCTGGCAATACGCTGTTTTTCTTCCTCAAAGTGATTCGTTGCGTGGAAAATAATTTCAAAAAGATTTTCTGGTGGAGTGCTAGCTGGAAAACATTCAAGCACACCAAGCTCGTAAAACTTTTTCTGGACTTCCAGATTGATGGTTTTCATGATTCCGATTACAGGAAGCTTTAGGCTGATTTTGTCATCAATTGAATTTAAAAAGAAAGTTTTTTCGTGAATTTCTTTGATTAAACCTTGGTTTTTAAAGAGAAAATCCTCATCAATGACAATGACTGACGGAATCTGAGTTTGAATTTTTTTAAGAAAATCGTCCGCTGATTCTATATAAAAAACATCAAATGCTGATGTAAATTCTTTAATGGAAAGAAATGGTTTGAGAACTGATTCAGTTGCTGCAAAAATCGAAAATTTTTTCATGCTACTCCGATTCAATTTTACCACACTTTTCTGTAAAATCAATCGGAGTTTTTCTCAATTTAACAGCAGATTAACAGCACAATTCCTTTGCTTTTGCTGTGATTTTTTCCTGTATTACCGGGATTGAGGCTTTTGGATTTTTTGCGTTGTAGTTTTCGCGGATAATATTCACAAAAACTGAGCCTGCGACAATTGCGTAAACGTGCGGTGCAATCAGTTTTGCCTGCTCTTCGCTTGTAATTCCAAATCCTCCAAGAATTTTTGCTCCGCCTGCGGAAGTTTTATCGATAAAATCAAGCATTTCCTTTGTCACAACGGTTTTGCTTCCTGTGATTCCAGCCCGAAGCGCAGTGTAAATGTATTCAAATTTCTGGTCGGTCATCTGCTTAAGGCGTTCGTCGGTCATAGAAGGCGCGGCTACAGGAATATTGTGGATTCCGTATTTTCTGCAGGCCGCGGTAAGTCCTTCGTCACAGTCAAACGGAAGGTCTGGAACAATAAGCCCTGTAACGCCGGAGTCAACTGCCATTTTCACAAAATTTTCAACGCCCGGGCGGTAAACTAGCGCGGCATAAGTCATAATGAAAATCTGAATTTCCGGGTGGCGGCGGTGCATTTCTGCCATGTAAGCCATTCCCTGTTTTACTGTATATTTTCTTGCAAGAACTGTTGAACACGCGGTCTGGATTGCAACTCCGTCTGCGCTCGGGTCGCTGAACGCAAGCTGGACTTCAAGGATTTTTGCTCCGCCTGCGATAAGTGCTTCTCCGACTGCAAGGCAGGTTTCATCATCTGGATAACCTGCAACCTGATGTGACATTAAAATATTGCTCATATATAAACTCCTGGAATTTTAGTTGTTTTTTGCCATTGACGCTGCAAAGTGAATATCTTTTCCTGCGTTCAGGCGTTCCAGTTCTGCCTGAAGGAATTGCTTCCATTCTTCCGGGCGAAAAACCGGACAAGTGATGAAAATATCTTTGTCGCCACGGCCAGACATATTTACCACAATATTTTGCTCTTTTCGCATTTTTGGAGCGAGCTTTAAAGCAAGCGCGCCAGCGTGGGCACTTTCCATGGCAAAAAGAACTCCTTCTGTCTTTGCAAAAACTGAAACAGCGTTCAAGGCTTCATCATCTTTTATGGCTTCAAATTTTATTCGTCCTGTTTCGCCAAGATATGCAAGCTGCGGGCCGATTCCTACGTAATCCAGACCTGCGGAAATTGAGCGCGTCTGACCGGCTTGTCCGTCCTCATCCTGAAGAAAACGCGTCTTGAATCCCTGCATTATTCCATCAACTGCATCATTTCCGACCATTCTGCTTGCGTTGTTGCCTTTTCCTGGTCCGATTCCGCCAGCTTCCGCGCCAAAAAGCAAAGGTTCTGTTCCGTCTATGAATGGCTCAAAAAATCCGATTGAATTTGAACCGCCGCCAACGCAGGCAACCATTGCGTCAATCTTTTTGCCGCGTTCCGCCATCTGTTTTTTTGTTTCCCTGCCTATCACAGCCTGAAATTCACGAACCATGTCTGGAAATGGGGAAGGCCCAAGCGCAGAACCGATAAGATAATGCGTGTCGCTGAAATTTGCCGCCCAGTCGCGCATTGCCTCGTTGATTGCGTCTTTTAGAATCCGTGAGCCGGTTGTTACAGGAACAACTTCCGCGCCGTACATTTCCATTGTGGAAACATTTGGCTGCTGCCTGCGCACGTCAACTTCACCCATATAAACCCGGCATTTTAGCCCAAGCTTTGCGCAGGCTGCGGCAGTTGCAACTCCATGTTGGCCAGCTCCAGTTTCTGCGATAATGCGGGTTTTTCCCATTCGTTTTGCAACCAAAGCCTGACCGATTGCGTTGTTGATTTTATGCGCGCCTGTATTTGCAAGCCCTTCAAGTTTTACATAAATCTGCGCGCCGCCAAGTTGCTCTGAAAGTCGTTTTGCATGATAAAGCGGAGTCGGGCGACCAATAAAATCCGTACGGATTTCTTCTAGTTCCTTTAAGAAATCTGGATCTTTCATGCATTTATGGAATGCTTCTTCCAATTCTTCAATCGGACGGCGAAGAACTTCCGCAACGTAACGTCCACCGAATTTTCCGAAAAAACCTTTATCTGATTCTGTCATTTTATTGAATTTTCTCCCTAAAAATTATTGTTGTGCAGCAGACTCGACTGCTGAAAAAAATTGCTTAAGCTTGGAAAAATCTTTTTTGCCCGGCTCTGATTCAACGCCACTGTTCACGTCAACAAGTTCCGGCAGAAAGTTTTTTATCATACCGCGAATATTTTCTGGATTCAATCCGCCGCTAAGCCACAACGAACCTGCTTTTTTTGATTTTGCCACAATTTCAGAAGGAATTGTTTTTCCTGTTCCGCCGTAACGCAAATCACCGCTTGCATTCGAGCTTTCCAGGTTTTTTGCGTCAACAAGGACCCGTGGAAAACCAAAGGAATAAAGTTCCTTCAACGCAACCAAGTCGTTTTCTGTTTCCAGCGGAACTGCCGCATAGCCAAATTCTCCCCGGGCAAGATTTCCGCAGCCGTGGAACTGGATTCCGTCCAGAATTCCTTCGTAGCACATCTGAAAAACTGAATTTCCTTCTTCAGAAAACGGATCAACAATCACTCCGACGAGCAACGGCATTTTTTTGATTTTTTTTGATTCAAAAAGCTGCTTCAGCTCTGCGCAGATTTCGCTGATTTTTGCCGAATCTTCCGGCTTGTTTGTGCGTGCCGACTTTTCCGCAAAAATGAATCCAAGAATATCTGCACCAAGCTCGGCACATTTTACCGCATCTTCTTTTGTTGTTAGCCCGCAGACTTTTATCAGAGGTTTTGCTGATTTTTCTTCAAGCTTGACTGAAATCTTCTTCCAGAACGAATATTCATATTCAAGTTTTTTGGAATTTGCCGCCTTATAAAAAGATTTTACAAGATTTTTTGCGTTTTTTGGATTTCTTGCGGCAGCTTCGCCGATTAGAACTGCATGAAAACCTAAATTTCCAACAAAATTTGCGGCGAGCGGAGTTGTAACTCCAGATTCAGAAATTATTCTTGGAAACGGAAAAACGATTTTTCTTTCTTTGTAGATTTTTTTGATTTTTTCTTTTAATTTCAGCGGAATCAGCAAATCAATTGTAAAATTAGCCAAATCACGCGAATTTATTCCAAGAATTATTTTTTCGCTGCAAGCCATTGAATCTGCAAGTTCAAGAACCGCAAACGCTTTTTCAATGTCGCTTTCCTCGCGGATTTCAAGAAGAACTGAAATTCCGAATTCAAACGCTTTTTTTGCCATTGCAAGAAGTTTTTCCTGCGCAAGGATTCTTCCTATTAAAAGGACTGCGTCCGCGCCACAAAGATATGAGATTTCAATTTCTTCCGGCTCAAGCAAAAAATCTTTCCTTAAAACGGCGGCTTTTTTTCCAGCTTTTTTCGCGGCATTCTGCAAATCTTCCAGCGAACCGTGAAAATAATTTTCTTCGGTAAGACAACTGATTGCTTTTGTTCCAGCTTTTACATAATTTTTTGCGGTTTCTGCGGCGTCAAGCTCCGGCGCAATCCAGCCTTTTGAAGGCGATGCGCGTTTTATTTCAAGAATTGTTCCCGGCTCATTTAAAAATGGCACAACCGGGCGGATTCTTTTCTGCGGAATTTTGTGTCCAAATGAAAATCCTTTGTTTTTTATGTCAGCGCGGCGTTTTTCGCAAATTTCTGTAAGAATATCCATTTTAGCTGTTGCTTTCCTTTTTGATTTCTTCAAGTTTTTTTGAGACAGCGCCAGAGTCAAGCGCTCTGATGATTTTTACGCAGCCTTCTTTGATTGATTTTGCTTTTCCGCCGATGTAAAGTGCGGCTCCGCCGTTCAATGCGATTGCCGCCTTTAAAGTTCTTCGGCCTTTTCCTTCAAGAAGCTCTTTTGCAAGCTGAGCGTTTTCTGCGCCAGTTCCTCCGGAAAGTTCCTCGTCCTTGCAGCCGGAAAGCCCAAAATCCGCCGGTTGGATTGTGTATTCTTTCTCTTTGTTGTCCTCATCGATTTCAAAGACCTTTGTTCCTACAACTGGAGAAATTTCGTCAAATCCGTCTTCTGAAACAACAACCATAACTCTTTTTGCTCCAAGAAGTTTTGCGGCACGCGCAACTGGTGCAAGTAGTTCCGGGGAATAAACGCCAAGCATCTGGTATTTTGCTCCGGCAGGATTTGAAAGTGGTCCAATCAGATTCATTATTGTCTTTACGCCCAAAGCTTTGCGGACTGGAGCGGCAAAACGCATAGCCGAATGGTAGACAGGCGCGAACAGAAATCCGAAATTTGTTTTTCTGATGATTTCAGCGGTTTTTGCTGGAGCGTTGTCAATTTTGATTCCGAGTGCCTCAAAAAAATCAGCAGCTCCAGATTTTGAGGAAACTGCGCGGTTTCCGTGTTTTGCCACAGGAAGTCCGCAGGCGGCGGCGCACAATGCGCTCATTGAACTTATATTGAAAGAACCTTTGCTGTCTCCGCCAGTTCCAACAATGTCTGTAAGTTCAGTTGTTTCAAGCGGAAGCGGCGTGCGTTTTGCGACAAGAACTCCTGCGCAGCCAGCAATTTCTTCTGGAGTCGCTTTTTTTGCGGCAAGGGCAACAAGAATTGCGGCAGTCATCCGTTCGTCCATGCATCCGTCTGTTAAATCTTCCATGAACATTTCTGCGGTCCTGCGGTTCATGTCTTTTCCTTCAATTAAAGAGGAAAGAACTTGGCTTGCCGGGAACGGTTCTGCGCGGTAATTCAAGAATGCTGTAAAAAATTCTTTTGATTTTGGAGAGGCGATTGATTCCGGGTGGAACTGCACGCCTTCAATCGGCATGGTTTTGTGCCGGATTCCCATGATGTCGCCATCGTCTGCGCGTGCAGAAATCTCAAAATCCGCCGGAAGAGTTTTTTCATCAATTACAAGCGAATGGTAGCGCGTGAAAGTTTCGCGCTTTCCCATTAGCCGGAACATTCCTTTTCCGTCAAGGTTGATTTGCTCGGCGATTCCGTGCTTTATGAATTTTGCGTTTACAATTTTTGCTCCAAACGCATAACCAATCGCCTGATGACCAAGACAAATTCCCAGAATCGGGATTTTTCCTGCGAAATATTTTATTGCTTCAACAGAAATTCCGGCGTCTTCCGGGCGGCCAGGTCCTGGAGAAACAATCAGTTTTGCCGGGTTCATTTTTATTGCGTCCTGAAGAGTGATTTCTTTGCTGCGCACAACTTTTATCTCTTCATTAGTGAGTTTTGCGAGCGACTGATAAACGTTATATGTGAAACTGTCGTAATTATCCAATAATAAAATCATAATTTTCCTCCGCGGTTCCTGTTATTTCTTTGTGTTTTCGATTACAGCGCGCATTGCGCCAAGCTTTTCGCAGGTTTCTGTGAATTCTCGTTCTGCGTTGCTTGCGTAAACGATTCCGCCGCCCGCCTGCAATGTCCAAACATCCTGCTGCTTCAGCGCACAGCGAATCGCAATGCAGAAATCCAGGTTGTTCTTGTTTCCGATGTAGCCAACTGCCCCGGCATAAAAATTGCGCTTGTATTTTTCAAGAGAAGAAAGAATTTCAATCGCGCTTATTTTTGGCGCGCCAGAAACTGTTCCTGCCGGGAACGCCGCACGCAATACTTTTATTGCGGAAGTATTGTCATCAACTTTGCCAATTACTTCCGAAACAAGATGAATTACGTGGCTGTAAAGTTCCGTGAACATATACCGAGTTACTTCAACGCTGCCAGTTTTGCAGACTCGGCCAAGGTCGTTCCGCGCAAGGTCAACAAGCATAAGGTGTTCTGCGCGCTCTTTTGGGTCGTTCAAAAGCTCTTCCATAAGCTGCTTGTCTTCCAGAGGATTTTTTCCGCGGTGGCGAGTCCCTGCAATCGGGTGAATCATTGCCTCGCCGTTTCGCACGCGCACAAGGCTTTCCGGGGAAGCGCCTGTCAGCTGGAAATCCGCAAAATCAAGGTAGAACATATAAGGTGAAGGATTTACAGAACGCAGTCTGCGGTAAATTTCCAGGGCAGGAACTTCGCTTTTTATCTGGAGCCTTCGGCTTGGAACTGCCTGTACGATATTTCCTGCGTAGATTTCTTTTTTCAGCGCCTCGACTTTTTCGCAGTATTCTTTTTTGCTCTGCGCTTCATCTGTAAGAACTGTTGTCTCGTAGTCTGTTTCCGGCTCGGCAAGATAAGAAAAATCCAAGTCAGAAAGACGTTTTTTGATATTCTCGATTGCGGCCTTTAAATCAATCTGATGTTCCTTGTAGTTCTGCGCGCAAATATAGATTTTTTCATAGAAATGGTCAAAAATTATAAAAGTGTGTCCGACAACAAACGCGCTTTCTGGAATTTTCAGCTGGTCTTCCTGCTTTTGAAGATGAATCGTGTCGCATTTTGCGCAAAATTCGTAGCTAAGGTAGCCCATTCCGGCAGCTGGCAGTGGCAAATCAAAACCTTCTTCAGCTGGATTTTCCGCCGCGATTTCTGCAAGAACGTCAAGAATGTCGCCTTTCATTGCGTAAATCGGGCGGCGTTCACCGTTGATTACGATTGCAATTCCGTTTTCGTCCTGAATAACCCGGAACGCCTCATCAAGCATAATCATTGAATAGCGGTCTTTGCCCGAAGAAAAATTTGCTGATTCAAGAACGGCCTTTGCGTTGAATTTTTTTGCCAAAGAAAAAGGAGTAAATCTGTCTCCTGGAAGAACTTCATATAACATATCAATCTCCAAAAAAATCCAGAAAATATTTGCTTGTCTGAATTTTTGTTTCTACGAATAGAAACATTATAGAAATAGTGTATGTTACTGTCAATAGAAACACAACAAAAGTTGAAAGAATATTAAGAAAAAAATGCCCTCTTTTTCTTCTCGCCTATTCAATTTGACTATTCAGGATAAAAACTCGACATTTGGGTAATTTACTCTTAAACCAAAGAAGTTGTCTCGTCGATTCCCATTCTTATGTTCAGGCATTGAACTGCCGCGCCGCTTGCGCCCTTTCCAAGGTTGTCAAAACGGCTTGTAAGCATGATTCGCTCGTCATTGCCGTAAACAAAAATCTGCATGTTGTTTGTGCCGGCCAATGTATTTGCCGCGATAAACTGTTCCGTCAGCGTGCCTTCGCCCATGAAGCCTGCCACTTTTACAAAATTGCAGCCATTGTAGTGTTCGCTCATCATTTCCCACACATCATGCGCACCAACTTTTTTTGCCAAAAGACGCGCGTGCAGGCCGACCGTTACAGTCATTCCCTGAAAATAGTCACATACGTAAGGATTAAAAATCGGCTCAAAATCAAGACCTGCGATTTTTTTCATTTCAGGAAGATGTTTGTGCGACTGCGTCAATGCGTAAAGCCGCGGAGAATCTAGCTCCGGATTTCTGTCTTTCGCCTCGTACTGCGCGATTGCTTTTTTTCCTGCCCCAGAATAACCAGAAACCGCGTGAATCACAACCGGATAGTCAGCCGGCATTATTCCAGATTTTACAAGCGGATAGCCCAGAGCCACAAAGCCCGATGCGTAGCAGCCCGGAACAGCAATCCGGTTTGAGGACATGATTTTCTGGCGGAACGATTTGTCCAGTTCCGGGAATCCGTAAGCCCAAGATGGATTTGTCCTGTGCGCAGTGGAAGCGTCAATAATCACAGTTTTTGGATTTGTGCAAAGTTCAGCCGATTCAATAGCCGCCGCATCCGGCAGGCACAAAAATGTAAAGTCGCTCGCGTTAATCATTTTTGCGCGCTCGGCAACATCCTTGCGTTTTTCCTCGTCAATCTGCAGAATCTCAATGTCAGTTCGTTTTGCAAAACGCTCAAAAATCTTAAGCCCCGTAGTGCCTTCTTTTCCATCTATAAAAATTTTTACGCTCATATTTTCCTCTTTTTTTATTTAAGGGGGAAAGTATTCCCCTCGGCTCAACCCTGCGGTTTTCGCCTACCCCTTCTAGCGGGGGCACCCCGCAACAACCCCGTCCAATTTCTTCCATTATAAAAGTTTTCAGATTAAAAAAAAATCACTTCCAAAACAAAAAGACAAATTTTGAACAAAAAATATTCAGTTTTAGCTGACATACTCCAAAAACTGCGCAAAAAATACTCAAAATCAGCCGAATTTCAATTTTTTTTTCAGAAAAAAGGATAAAAGCGTAAGCGGATTTACGATTTGCGAAGACTTTGTGCGATTTTTTCACTTGGCACAGAACTTGCATAATATATTAGTGAAGGCTGGAATCAAGACCAGCCGCAAATAATTCGCGTAGGAGGCATTATATGAACGAATTAGCTTTATTCAATGACTTGTTTGGTGATTTTGCAGATGACAGATACATGATGCCATCTATCAACTTAAAAAAAGTTTTTCAGGCTCCTAAAGTAGATATAAAAGAAGATTCTAATGCTTACACATTAAAAATGGATATGCCTGGAAAAACAGATAAAGACGTGAACATTGAGCTTAACCACAATGTCCTTACAATCTCTTCAGAAAACAAAAAGGAAAACGAAGAGAAGTCTGAAAAGAAAGAGGAAGGTAAGTGGCTTGTAAAAGAACGCTCTTTCCAGAAATTCAGCCGAAGCTTTACACTTCCAGAAGATGTTGAAGCCGAAAAAGTTTCTGCCGAAGTAAAAAATGGTGTTCTTACAGTAACAATGCCGCGTAAAGCTCTGCCAGCACCAAAACGAATCGCAATCAAAAGCGTGTAAAATCAGCAGTTGCTAGACATTAGCTTTTAGCTGTACAAGGGGCGCCCCAAAAACTATGGGGCAGCCCCTTTTGTTTTTAACAAATCTGTTGTTAATACGGATTTAGCTTCTTTCTTTTTTAGACTCATGTTTCGCTAGCATTTAAAACCTGTTTGCGCTAGCAATTCGATGTTGAAAGCTACCGCATTTTGGTTTGTGTTACTGGAGCATTTAAATAGTGATTACTAGAGTATTTTGTTCTGAACAACGACGTAATTTGAACTGAAAAGCGTAGTATTTGAATCCGGATTGCGTTAGTAATTTACTTTGAAATGCGGCAGTAGATTGTGGTTGATTATATGCAAAAAAAATGATTTTTGAAAAATAATTCAAATCTTAAAAAAGTAGAATTTTATTAATAAAAATTTGACAAATAAAATACTTTTTGCTATTGTTGTGATGTATTTGAAATAAAATTCAAGTGTTGAAAAATATTGAATTTTATTTCAAATAAAAGGAGGCTTTTATGTCAAATTTCAATAGGGCATTATTTGGTCGTAACATAAAATATCTTGCTGAACAGAAAAATATAAAGATTGGAGCATTGGAGGAAGAGGTTAAAGTTAGTGCAGGATATTTTTCGCGGCTTGCGAATGAGGATGGAAAAACTTCTTCTTCAATCATGGATGTGATTTGTGGAGTTGCAGACATTTTAAAAGTCTCTGTAAATACTCTTATCTCTACAGATTTGACTGGGCTTACACCTAATGAAAGATTTCTTTCAACATTTTTTGATAAAGTTGAAAAAGATTCTTCGCAGGAAATGATACATTGGGACTGTCAGACAAAGGAGCTGTTGGAAGATGTTGCTTTTCAGAATCGGCATCCTCTCTTTTATAAAGATATTTATGACTATAATTGTGTGTCATGCTTAAATCAGAATGTTTCAATTTCAGATGACTGTTATAAAACTGTTATTATGGGCAAGGTTTTTTACTTGATGAAAATTATGAATTCTAAATCAAACTCTAGTGGTTATGAACTCTATTTTACATCAAAGAATGAAAATGGTTTGATTGTAGAGCAAGTGTGTACGGTTTACGAAAAGTCGAGACTCTATGCCCAGGTTAATGATTTGTATACAGTGGCGGCAGATTCTAGTAGTCTTGTGAAACTTTCTTCTTCTGTAAAATCGACGATTCAAGATTATATTAACACAGATGAAAACGGTTTTTCTGCAAAAAAAACTGGACAGTCTGCTGATACTCATGTTGTTGGAGATTATTATAATCCAAAACGTGATGGCAGATAAAAAATCTTTTGAAAAGGAGGCGTTGCTATGGAAACCAAATAAAAAGCCCTCAAGTTTTTGCTGAAACATTGGCGTGCTTAGAGCAAAAGTTTGGGGGCAAATACAGAAAGAAATGCCACAAGGACATATCTGCTAGATTTTATCCTTGCTTGGCGTTTTGGGTCAACGGATTTCTTTTATTTTTGAAAAGAAAAATCTGTTTTTTTAATGGTTACCGTCATATTTTTAGGTAACTGCAAAATTCTGAACACAAGTAGAGGTAAAGCCTGTGAAAACTACGAATATTACATATGTAGATAAAGACGGCAAAGGTAACTTGACTTTGTATAAAAACAAGTTTGAAAATGGAAGTGAATATTACGCGCGTTTTGACCGGGAAACAGTAACGGTTGACCATATGATTGCCCGTATGCAGAAAAAGGATGTTGGAATCAATGCGATTGTGGCAAAGCATATTCTTTCTCTTTACAAGGCAGAGGTCATAGAGGCCGCGACCCAGGCGGAAAGTGTAAATCTTTTTGATTTGGGAACACTTTACCTTGCGGCAAGCGGTGTAAAAGGCACAACAAACGAGACTGCAACTATAGAAAAAATCATGGTAAGGTTCACAGCTTCAAAAGAACTGAACGATGCTGTAAAAAAAGTTGAAATCAGAAAAATAACCTGGGCGGATTCATCTCCGAAGGTGGAGCTTCTGACGGATTTATTCAGCCAGAAAACTGATGGAACTGCGACATGCGGAAAAGTTCTAAGACTTGAAGGTTCAAAGCTTAAGATGGCTGGTGATGAGTGCGGTGTGTTTTTTGCCCAGTGCGAAGATGATGGCGCATATCCAAAGGATGAGGCGTCATGGATAAAAAGCCCGGTAATTACACGGAACACGCATAAAAACCTTGAATTTTTTATTCCAGAGTCACTTGAAGCCGGAAAAAAGTATCTGATTTTCCACAAAAGCGGAATTCTGCAAAAAGACAAGTCGTATACATATTCAACAAATGAGCTGTGCAAGGTCAACATGGCCTGACGCCAGAGGTAAAATCCGTAGCATAATATAGCACGGAAAAGAACGGACCTTTTGAACAAGTTGTTTAATGGGGTTCGTTCTTTTTTTATCATTCTGAATAAAGTTTTACAACTACCATTAAACAGCATTAAGTGCCATCAATTTATGTTATGTTTTCTAATCCTCTCCAAACGGAATCTCAACATAGAAAAAATCGCAAATCTCTGAATCTAATGGAAAATCAAAACCTACTACATAATAATAATTAACAGTATGCTCCCTATAAGACAAATTCGTTCCTAATGTATTAAAAATGTGGAATTTATGTCTTTTTTGAAGTCTTATATTATTATACTCATGCTGATAGCTGTTCAGCTTTTCAAAAGTCTTTTCAATCAACTCTAAAGAAGAATTAATGGTTAGATTTGATATAGAATATTCAGGACTGTTCACCCAAATGGTCGAAATATAATCGTCAACGTCAAAATACTTAAAAAGGATTCCATCATACTCAATTTGATAATAAGCGCAACTTGCCTGTGGAAAGATTCCCCAAAGATTTATCTTTTTTTTGGGTTCTCCCAGAATGTCTAAAACCTCTTTAACCGGCATTTTTAAATAGAAAGTATTGCCGTTTTTATCTTTTACTGTAAATTGTTCAGCAGATAAAATAACAGGCTCTTCATTTTGAGAAAAAACAAACGTTGAAAAAAACAATGAGATTAATAAAATTACTGATATTTTTTTCATTTAATACCCCAAAATTCTAAGTGGATTATCAGCTTCACTTGACGCATAATTTCCATTTATATCTTTAAGTTCCCGCTACTCCAGGACTCTTTTTTGCATTTTTCTTTCAACTCCATTTTCTGAGAAGCGAACTGTACTGAATTTTACAGGCGGCTTGTCTTTCACAGGAAATATATCTTCCATAAAGACAACTTCTGTACCAAAAATTTTCTTTGTTTCAAATTCAACGCGGGAATATTTTTTTTGAAGCGAAAAAAATTCAAGACGACCTGCAGGAAAATAATTTTGTGCTGAAAAATAGTCAAATACAGGTGTTTTTTCTTTTGAATTACAGTTTTTAAAAGAATATTTTATGTTTCTTAACTGTTTTATTTTTGCAGAAGAAAAATTATTCAATTCAACATTTGAAAGAACCTTTAACTTCTCATCAATTTTTAATTTTTTCAGCCTTGTCGTTCCGTTTCCATAAATTTCCACAGTTTCTGTTGAGCCAAGAATAAAAAATTCATCTTTGTTTACAGCAACAGGATAAAAGCCGTCACCTGCATAACCGCAGTCAGAACCATTCCACAAATAAAAAATCTTTTGCCCTGCATTTTCATACGGAAAAACCAGACATTTTCTTCCCCATGAAAAAACACCTTTTTCATCCTTGTTTATCAGCAAAATATCATCTTCAAAATTCTGATTGTTGATTTTTCGGAAAGCCAAGCAAAAAATCATATCCTCTTTTTTATTTTCCCGGCGAAATCCTGAATCTTTTTGCGCCGGAACGGAAAAATTTACAGATGTCTTATAAAAATAATAAACATAAGTGCATTGCAAATCTGCATCCACAATTTTCTTTTCCAAACGCGAAGAATCATAATCATCCCAAAAATATGACTGAATTTTATGGTCAATCTCTGACTCTGTGTCATAATCAAGATTCAACAAAACTGTTTTTGCAAAACAAAAATTTCCGGCGGCAATGAACAATATAAACAAAAAATATTTAATTCGCAGGCTCAGCATAGTCTATAACTCCATCGTGAGCTTTTTAGTCACTTAATTTATCTACCAACGTAATAATAGCCTGAATTTCTTTTTCTGAAAGTGTCTTTAATTTTTTTATAAAACTACGGTATTTTTGAAAATCTGCAAAATCTTTTTTTGTATTATCGCTATTATTTTCTTGAATCCCTGTAACTAAATATTCAACAGAGGTATTTAAAACTTTCGCAATTCTTACAGCGGTATCTGCAGATGGAATATTATTTTCACGAATTCCTTTGCTTATATTTGAAACATTAAAATCCGCTTTTAGAGCGAGTTCTTTTCTATCTATATTTTTATATTCTAATTCAGAAACAACATTCTTCCAAAAGTTCATCTTTTTATAATTATGAAAATTTTCAACTAAAGCATTTAATATGTGGAAATTTCAAAAATTATCTTATAAAATGGAAATATCAAATTTTATGCAAAACTGTGAAAATATTCAAATAGAAGAAAATAAAGATTTTTTAACAACTCAAATAATTACTTATCTTGGAAATAAAAGAAGACTAATCGGAAAAATTGAAAAAGAAATTGAATTAATTTCTATGAAACTAGACAAAGAAAAACTTGTTTGTGCAGATTTGTTTTCTGGGTCTGGAATTGTTGCAAGAATGTTAAAGAAATACTCATCGAAATTGATTGTAAACGATTTAGAAAATTATTCTTCTGTGATAAATAGCTGTTATTTAATTAATAAGAAAGATTTTCCTAAAGCAGAATGTGAATATCTTCGTAAAAAAATAGAAGAATCTTGCCAGCTAGAGAAATTTCAAGGCATAATTTCTATGAATTATGCTCCACAAGATGATAATAATATAAAAAAAGGTGAAAGAGTTTTTTATACACATGAAAATGCGGTTTTAATTGATACATATAGAACTCTTGTTGATAAAATTGTGCTTGATGAAAAATTAAAAAAATTCTTTTTAGCACCATTAATAACAGAGGCCTCAATTCATGTTAATACAAGCGGAGTTTTCAAAGGATTTTATAAAGATAAGAACACAGGAATCGGTTGTTTTGGGGCGACAGGCAAAAACGCTCTTACAAGAATTTTCGGAAAAATAGAATTAAAAGAGCCTGTGTTCAGCAACTTTGAGTCAGAGTTAGAAATTTACCAAAAAGATACTGTTCTACTTTCAAAAGAATTAAAAAACTTGGATGTTGCGTATCTTGACCCTCCTTACAACCAGCATCCCTATGGCTCAAATTATTTTATGTTAAATTTGATTCTAAAAAATAAACTTGATGTAGAAATCAGCAAAATAAGTGGAATTACGCAAGATTGGAATCGTTCTGCATTTAATAAACCTTATTCAGCATTGAAATCGATGGAAGAAATTGTTTCAAATTTAGATTCAAAATTCATTGTGATTTCATATAACTCCGAAGGCTTTATAAGTTTTAATGAAATGTCTGAAATGCTCAAAAAATATGGAAAATTAAAAACTGTTGAAATAACCTACAATACATTTAGAGGCAGCAGAAATCTAAGAAGCAGAGATATTCACGTTTCTGAATATTTGTTTGTTTTGGAAAAATAATCACAGGAGTTTGATATGACACAGCATGACAGTTTGAGGAAAAGGTCAGAACAGCATAAACCTAAAAATGAAAAATCAAAACACGATGACAAAGATGTTTATAAATCAATGGCGATGGTCATGGATTATTTAAGAAATAAAAAAGAGTTTGCTTCTTATTTTGCTTCAGATTGCGATTTGGAATTTTCTCATCAAATAGAAGTAAAATATATGATAGATTTTATAAAACGCAAAGGTGTCAGAAAAGAATTTAATTATGAGTTCGCAGACAGAACAATTATTCCAGATGGAGGAATTCTTTACCTTGTTAAAAATAAAGAAAAATTTCCTCTTGTAATTGCAGAAATAAAGCGGCAAGGAACAAACAAAGAAAGATTAAAAGAAGGAAAATCGAAACAGGCAACAGGAAATGCAATTGAAAGATTAGGAAAAAAATTAATCGGAATCAGAACAATGATGAATTACGAGGAAATCACTCCTTTTGTTTGTTTTGGCTGGGGTTGCGATTTTGCATTAGAAACAGAAGAAACGGGAACTGTTCGTTCTAAAGTTGTTATGATGAACGAATTTTACAATCTGAATCAAATATATGTTTACAAAAAAGAAGGAAATGCGAATGTAAACTCGTTTGCGCCGGTTTCAATGTATTTTAGAGAAGCCCCTTGGTCTGTTGCCGAAATGTTTGACATAATGAAAGAGATAGCGGAAACTTCGATTAGATATTATTTGTATTGAAAATCTAATCATTGTAGAATGGATTATTGGGATGAACAGGATTAAAAGTATAAAATTATTGGTAATACAAGTTATCTCTTTATTATAATAAATTAGCTATAAATAAATTTGGTAGCATATAAATTTTATATTAAATTCAATTTCTGAAGGCTTGTTTTTACGACAGACAATTGAGATTGGTAAAGTTGTAAAATTACATTCCAAACAGATCCGCGTGGCTACCGGTGTCAACAAGCTCAAGAATCAGAATGTCGTTGAAAATCCTGTAAATCAAAAGCAAATCTGGCAGAATATGGCACTCGCGGTTGCCTTTTAGATTTCCTGTAAGTTCGTGGTCGCGGAGTCGTTCGGGAAGTTTTTCGCCTTTTGCAAGAATTTCGATTGCGTCTTTCAACTTTTCAGAATCTTTCACACTGCGTTTCTTGATGAGTTTTGCGTGTTTTTTGAATCGCTTTGTGGCTCGCGTTTTATATTTGTAAAAATTTTCGCTCATAAGCCGATTTCATCCCAAAGTTCCTGAGGCGTTTCGTACGTTTTCGCATTCGGATTGTTCATAAGCTGGTCGGCTTCTTCGGAGGCAAGTTCAATTTCGCTCTTGCGTCTAATCCGCTGCGGCTTAAACGGCAGTCCGTTTTCCCTGACTGACTGCCGCAAGAACATATTGATTGCGCTAGAAAGCGAAAGCCCCAGATCGTTGTAAAGCTCTGTCGCCTGTTCCTTTAGATTTTTATCAACTCTTATGTTCATTGCTACTGTGTTCATATTTACAATATATGTTAAAAAGTTGCATTTGTAAAGAAAATGGTTGGAAATTTGTGTTTTTTGTATTCTTTTTTGCCAAGAATCTCTGTAAATATTATGGATAAAGAAATAGGTGTTTTAATAGGATATTTGTTCTGCTTGGGAATTTCAGAAATTTCTATATTTGACAAATCATGATTTAAGGTTTATACAAACCTTAAAAACGGCTGAGTCAAGGTCTTGAGTGTAAGCGTGCCTTGACCAGCCGGTATTTGTCAAATCACGGTTTGTCAAAATGTAATTCGGCCTGTTTTCAAATTAATGATGGAACAGTCTGATTCCTGTGAACGCCATTGCCATTCCGTATGCGTCTGCGGTCTGGATTACCTGGTCGTCGCGGACTGAGCCGCCTGGCTGGGCAACTACTGTTACGCCGGATTTGCGTGCGCGCTCAATGTTGTCTCCGAACGGGAAGAATGCATCCGAGCCGATTGCTACATCTGTGTTTTTGTCGAGCCATGCGCGTTTTTCTTCGCGTGTGAAAACAGCAGGTTTTGTCTTGAAGAATTTCTGCCATTTTCCTTCTGCAAGAACGTCTTCGTATTCTTCGCCGATGTATACGTCGATTGTATTGTCGCGGTCTGCGCGTTTGATTCCGTCAACAAATTCTAGTCCAAGAACCTGCGGGCTTTGGCGTAACCACCAGTTGTCCGCTTTTTGTCCTGCAAGGCGAGTGCAGTGAACGCGGCTCTGCTGGCCGGCTCCGATTCCGATTGCCTGACCGTCTTTTACGTAGCAGACTGAATTTGACTGTGTGTACTTTAGGATTATCAGCGAAATAACAAGATTCATTTTGTCTTCTTCGCTCATCTTCTTGTTTTTTGTAACGATATTTGAAAGGCAGCTTTCGTCGATTTTAAGGAAGTTGTGTCCCTGTTCAAAAGTAACGCCAAAAACCTGCTTTTTTTCAAGTGCGGCTGGAACGTAGTTTGCGTCAATCTGGATTACGCAGTAGTTTCCGTTTTTCTTTGCCTTAAGGATTTCCAGTGCTTTTTCTGAATATCCTGGTGCGATTATTCCGTCTGAAACTTCTTTCTTTATAAGAAGGGCTGTCGCCTCGTCACATTCGTCTGAAAGAGAAATAAAATCGCCGAAGCTGGACATTCTGTCCGCCCCGCGGGCACGAGCATAGGCCGAAGCCGAAGGAGAAAGCTCAACGCCATCTGTAAAATAAATTTTCTTCAAAGTGTCTGAAAGTGGTTTTCCGACTGCGGCACCGGCAGGGGAAACGTGCTTGAATGATGTTGCGGCAGGAAGTCCTGTTGCTTCCTTTAATTCTTTTACAAGCTGCCAGCCGTTCAATGCGTCCAGCAAATTGATATATCCAGGTTTTCCGTTTAAAACTGTGATTGGCAAATCAGTTCCGTCTTCCATAAAAACCCTTGCCGGCTTCTGGTTCGGGTTGCATCCGTATTTTAATTGTAGTTCGTTCATAAGTTTAGAATACTTTAATATAGAAAGAATGTCGAGATTTTTATATCCGATGTGGAAAATAGCTAAAAATCTTCGCAGAGTATAAATCCACCTGCGCTTTTATTGGTCTTGAAATTACAAAGAAATTTGAAAATCTCAGTTTTTCTTGCTTTCAGAGATACTGTGTGTTATTCTCAAAATATGTTCGTTTATCCTTATTTAAAAAGAAAATATTTTAATAAAAAATCAAAATTTCTTATTATATGCGCGGTGATTATATTGTTATCTTTTGCAACTGCTGAAGAAAGTTCAGGTATTCTTCACTCTACATTGGTTCGTCCTGATTATGAGTTTAAGTGGGTCAGTACGCTGGATCAAAATGTTACTTTGTATGCTAATTATGATACTGAGCTTGCGAGGGCGGGTGAAACTCTTTATATTACTCGAGAGAAGACTGAGTGTAATACAGGAATGCCATATCTCATGGTAATATATAAAGGTAACTTTTGGTGGATTAAAAAAAGAGCTGCTAAAGAAATTCTGTCGGTAAAAAGACCTCATCTTGGTGATTTTGAAAATAAAACATTAAAAAACGCTGTGGCTGGAGATATTTTTAATGAAAAAGATTTGTTCTATGTATATTCAGAACCAGATGATTCTAAGCCTGAAAATACTCTTGCAATGCTTCTTTCAGGAGATGCTCTGGTAGTTGTTGATGAAAATTATAATTCCGAATGGAGTCAGTTAAAGGTTGGGGAAAATTATGTTTGTTATATCAGAAAGGAATTTGTAAATTTTAAGGATTCATATCTTGCCGGCGCAGAACGTGTGTATCAGAAAAATATAAAACTTGCAAAAAAAGCAAATATAACTTATGGCGGAGTTTTAAAGAATTATTCATCCACACTTACAAAAGAAGAATTTTCCCGGCTTGCAGATATTTGGCTTAGCGCAATTGGTTCAGATAAAAACGCACAAGAAGTTTTTAAAAATCTTAAGCCTACGGATTATGAGCCAGAATACAGTAAAATGCAAGAGTTATGTGGAGATGACTATGCTTCTTTCGTTGGACCAAATGGATTGACTAAAGGCGATTTTAATGCGCTGATGAAATCGTTGGTTAGAACAGCTAGAAAACCTTTGAGTGTTTATGAGGCTTGTAAAATATCTGAAGACAAGATGCAGGTAGAACCGGTTCATAGGGATGAGGCAATAAATTCATTTTATAATGCTTATACTGCGCCGGGAATAAAGGCTAAAGGTTTTGTTGCAATGACTGACACTTCTGACTTTGTAAAAGTTTCAGGGGCATGGTTTGGGGGAGTTTCAAATCTTACGCCGGAGTCTGAACTGTTCATAAAGGGGCGTAGTATAAGAATAAAAAGTTTGTATGTATGTAATCATGAAACCACACAGGCAGAGTTTAAAAAATACTGCAATTATGGAAGTTCTGCAGAGCCTAATGTTACTTACGGAAAAGGCAATAACTATCCAGCATATTTTGTATCTTATTATGATGCAATTGTTTACTGCAATCTTAGAAGTGTTGCAGAAGGTTTTGAACCTTGCTATTCAATGAAAATATCTGGCGGTGATGTCACTGATGTTTCAAAATGGACTGGTATTGTTTTATCTGGTGGAAAATACCGCGGTCCAGGCTCTAAAAACGATAAATGGGATGCAATCTCCTGCAATTTTGATGTAAATGGTTACCGCTTGCCAACGGAGGCGGAATGGGAGTGTTTGGCACGTATTGATGGCGATGGTTTAAGCAAGTGCTTGTATTCAGGAAGTGATGCTATAGGCAATGTGGCATGGTATAAAGATAATGGTTCAGGAAGAACTCATGAGGTAAAACAAAAACTTGCGAATTCTCTTGGGCTTTACGATATGAGTGGAAATGTAAAGGAATGGTGTTACGATTGGTATGGGAAGGTTTACATGAGTACGACAGACTCTGGTGTTTCTGCAGGTGATAGCCGCGTAAACCGTGGTGGTTCTATAGGAAATGATGATTCAAAGTGTACTGTTGCTTATCGTAGTCGTACGGCTCCTAATTTACGCTATCCAAATATTGGATTTCGTGTTTTGCGCACTCTAAAATAATTTGATTTGATATTTTAAAGATTGAAAAAAATAATATTTTTCCGAAAAACCTATTGACTTGATAGGTAATTTGCAGTTATTCTTTTGGCATAAATTGATTTATCTTTTTTTATAGGAGGAACGCAATGAAAGTTTATTTTGAAAAACTTGTACGAGAAAACTTTAGAAACGGAGTCATGCGTTCCTGTTGCCTTCTTTAGTTTTTTATAGAAATATTTTTTTCACAATTTTTAAAGCGTGGTTTTAGGAGCGCGGCTCCTAGGAAAGAGGGTAGGCAAAAACTAATTGGCGCTTGCGGCAGTTTGGTTTTGCCGAGGGGGGCTTTTCCCCCTTTGAATTTAAAATAAAAAAAGAGGAATTTAATTATGGCAATTTTTGACAATACACATTTTGAAACAAAACAGCTTCATGTTGGACAGGAGGTTGCTGATCCGGCTTCGGATGCGCGCGCAGTTCCGATTTATCAGACAACTTCTTATGTTTTCCGCAACTCGCAGCATGCGGCTGACCGTTTTGGGCTTGCGGACGCTGGAAATATTTATGGTCGGCTTACAAATTCCACTCAGGATGTTTTTGAAAAAAGGATTGCTGCTTTGGAAGGTGGCTCGGCTGCCTTGGCGGTGGCTAGCGGTGCGGCTGCGATTACTTATGCGATTGAGGCTTTGGCGCAGGCCGGTGACCATGTTGTTGCGCAAAAAACAATTTATGGCGGAACTTATAATCTTTTGAAGCACACTCTAAAGCCGTTTGGCGTTGAGACAACTTTTGTTGACGCTCATAATTTAAAGGAAGTTGAAGGGGCAATCAAGGAAAACACAAAAGTTCTTTATTTGGAAACTTTGGGAAATCCGAATGCCGATATTCCAGATTTGGACGCGCTTATTGAGCTTGGTCACAAATACGGATTGGCTGTTATTGTTGACAATACTTTTGGAACTCCGTATCTGATTCGTCCGCTTGAACACGGAGCGGATGTTGTTGTTCATTCTGCCACAAAATTTATTGGCGGACATGGAACAACTTTGGGCGGAATTATTGTTGAATCTGGAAAGACAAACTGGAAAACTGGAAAATTCAAGACGATTTCTGAGCCGAACGAAAGTTACCACGGCGTTGCGTTTGCGGATGCAGTTCCGGGCGCGGCTTTTGTAACTTACATCCGGGCTATTCTGTTGCGCGATCAGGGCGCGGCGATTTCGCCGTTCAATGCGTGGGCGCTTATTCAGGGAACAGAAACTTTGTCGCTTAGAATTGAACGCCATGTTGAGAACACAAAAAAAGTTGTTGAATATCTTGCGAAAAATCCGAAGGTTGCGAAGGTCAATCATCCGTCGCTTGCAAGTCATCCGGATCATGCGCTTTATGAAAAATATTTCCCGAACGGCGGAGCTTCAATCTTTACTTTTGAAATAAAAGGCGGACGCGAGGCTGCCTGGAAATTTATCGATAATCTAAAGATTTTTAGTTTGCTTGCGAATGTTGCGGACGTAAAATCTCTTGTGATTCATCCGGCTTCAACAACTCATTCTGAGCTGAACGAGGCGGAACTTGCAGAGCAGGGAATTACGCAGAGCACAATCCGTCTTTCTATCGGAACCGAGCATATTGACGACATTATTGCGGATTTGGATCAGGCGTTCGCAAAAATCTAAGTTTTTATAGAAAAATCTTCGTGCGGTTTGAAACTGGTGGTGTTGCGGGAGAAAAAAAATCCTCCCGCAACACCATCCTTTTTTACTGCTAAAAAACTGTGTTATAATCTCCGATAATTAAGAGTGATAAAACCGATTTTTCTGGAGATTCCGTTGAGAAAGTCTTCTGTTTTTTACAATTCATTTTATAAATTTTTGCAATTTTCCCTGTTTTGTTTAATTGTTTTTTGTGCAGGCGGAATTGGATTTTCCACGGATTTTCGTTGGGCTTCATTTGGTTCAGAAGGATGGGCAGGAAATTGGAGTGATGTTGATACAAATTCTGGAAAAACTAAACATTGGGAATATTCTAAACTTATTTCAACTTTATTTGGCTGGGATAAGTGTGATGGTGATTTCCCAGGTTATGGCTCTGTAACAGATGCCAGTGTCTATTTTACGGCAGAAAATAAGTCAGTAGCAACTTTGACATCCAGTTGTACAAGTGAGTTAAAAGATCTTTTTATCGGTACCAGGAAAAATCCTAATGAAACATTTGGTTCTGAAAAAGTAACCATAAATCTTGCCTCCTATGAATTAAAAACAGAAAATCTTACGCTCGGCAATTCTTCTCTTGGAACTGATGGTTCTGTAAATTTTGCGTTGGCTGGCGGTGGAACTTTAACGGTTTCCTCGAAAATGACTTTTGCGGCTAGCTCTGGTTGCACTTATAATATTGAAATTGGTGAAAACACGGTTTTGGATATTGCGGATTTTGTGGCTGATGTTTCTGGGGCAACAATTAATTTTACTGGAAAAGGAACTTTAAAGCTAAAAACTACGACTTTTTCGGATGGTGAAATTAATTTTAAACTGGCAAAAATAGAGATTTCTGGGGCAACAGAGATTTCAAATTCTGCAACGGTTAATTTTACGGACGTTTCAAGCGTAAGTTTCGCTGGAGAATTAAAAAATTCTGGAAAACTTAATTTTTCAGCTTGCCCGACCGTGGAATTTACTGGCGGTCTTACAAATGATGGAGAATTGGTGTTTTCTGGTGATAGGGTAAGCGCTATATCTGGTAAAATTACAAATTCTGGAACGCTAACGCTAGGCCAGGCTGCAAAAACAACATTTTCCGGGGAATTTGAAAATCTTGCTTCAGGAATTTTGCTTTGCAATGGAACTGCGGAGACGACTTTTTCAGGAGAGTTCGTTAATTCAGGCAAAGTGACATTAAATGGCAGTGCGGTGCGAACTTTTTCAAGTTTTGAAAATAGAAAAACTGGAACACTGACACTGCCGGATAATTCTGGTT
>ERZ808267.39-NODE-39-length-82809-cov-5.032591_pt1 | contig 82809 bp, 126 predicted proteins | sample MGYA00521241_ERZ808267 | MGnify/ENA primary metagenome ERZ808267 (study PRJEB31516, sample SAMN03275592) | gut metagenome | biome: mammalia-associated habitat; material: feces | host: Papio cynocephalus | place: Kenya | collected 2012-07-19 ...
AGAAGGCAGCTAGCTTCAATATGATTGATACACACTTCATTACAGGTTCTGGTCAGGACTTGACTCTCGGCGGTCAGTTTACTACATATAAGATGACTAACGGTATTGAGTTGACAGTTAAGCGTTGTGCCATGTTTGATAACATGGAAATGTTCCGTCAGCTTCACCCATTGACAGGTAAGCCATTGATGTCTTATACATTCTTGTTCGTTGACCTCGGTCGTCGTGATGGTCAGGCTAACATCGTTAAGGTATGTCGTAAGGGCCGTGAGTTCGTACAGTGGTGTACTGGTGGTTCTGTATTGCCTAATGGTTATGCAAACAACATCAATACTATGCGTTCTAACAGCCGTGATGGTTATCAGGTGCACTTCCTTGGTGAAGAGGGTATTATGTTGAGAAATCCATTGTCTTGCGGTATCTTGTATTGTGATGCTGAAGACTAGGAGTCTATCGCAGTTGAGAACAGAGCAGCTGAGCTCGCTTAATTAAACAATAAAATTTACAATGTTCAACCCCGCTCCTTAGTGGGCGGGAGCTTGGCATTGCAACAACTAATTGAAAAATTATGGTAGTTGAATTAAAGATTAGAAAGAAAAATCCCTGGGCTGGATTATTGAAGTATAAGCATTGCTTTGATTATATTGCTCCATATTACACCAGATCTGGGTCGATATACACAGGTTTAACACCTGAGGACGAAAGAAAATTTGAGAATGAGCTTGGTTATCCAGAAGGCCATCTCGCTAAAACTTCTCCATTCTGGAATACATTCTGTGTTAAAGTTGGTTCAAAGAGCACAATTCTAGATGACTCTTTCCCACGTCAAGCTATGATTATTAAGTTCCTTGAGGGACATAAGAGAGTAGCTACATCACTTGACAAACTTAATGCCGGCAAGGATTATTTACTGATTAACCGTCAGGCTGAAGCTATTGAGAAGAATAAGATTAACAAGCTTCGTAGAGATGCTATTATCGCATTTGGTAAGTTATCACTCGAAGAGATGCGCAAATGTCTTAGATTGTTTGGTGTTACAGCTGACACAATGTCTAACGAGCTTGTAGAGTCTACATTGTTCTCATTGGTTGATAAACAGCCTAAGAACTTCTTCGATAAATGGGTTAACAACAAGACAAAGGAAACAGAGTTCTTGATTGAAAGTGCTATTGCCAAAGGTATTATCCGCAAGGATAGAACACAGTACTATTATGGTTCTGAGATGCTTGCAGACTCATTGCAGGATTGTATTGCATACTTGGACGCAAAGAAGAATCAAGACTTAAAGATCTCAATCATTAATTAGGTTGAGAATAAATAATAATATATACGACGTATGACGCATAGTGATATTTATACTAAGTTGATGATTGAATATGACAAGGCAAATATAACTTCGTCATATCCGTCGCTTACAAAATACGAAGTTGCTACAATACTTGACAAAGCCTACTTAGCTCTTATAGCTCAAAAATACACAGGGAATAATCCTAGGAAGTCAGCGTTTGAATCAGATATGAAAGCAACTGAAGATTTACAGCCATTAATTAATAACATGACTGTCATAGGTACCATATCCAGTGATAATGGGTATACTTTTTATACACACAATACAAATAACCGTGTTTTATATATAATAGACGGATAGATTAAGGTTAATGCTAATAGTTTAGCATTTGATAGCAAAAATCACCAATATCAGAATATAAAATTTGTGTCTCACAATGCTGCTAAAAGGTTTAAAGCAACAACAAATAATCTACCATGGGTAGAAGAGCCTGTTGGGTGTATAGAAGATGGAAATGTTGTAGTTTACGTTGATCCAACCGTTGTACAACACAATGGTGGGTAGTCGACTGCTAAATTCACATACATAAAACAACCCAATAAGTTTGCTGTTGGTCCAGGACTGTCTACAAGCGATTATGACTTTGGATAGACAAAGTTTGAACTATCAGACAGCATGGCAGAAGAGTTAATTAATTTGGCGATCATTATGTCTACTGAGATTGTCGAATCGAGTAGACTTACTACTAAAGCTAACACTAGACCACTCGAATCATGACAAAGGAAGAAACTAGAAGACTTGGTATTGAATTTGAACGCAGGTTAATTGAAGTATACCCAGCGTTTGCTTCAGAAGAGAAGCTCACTACCGATACGATATATTCATTCTTAAGCGAGTTTTAGACGCAGTATGTAAAGACTATATATGCTGCAGAAGACGATGTTCAGCGTGGTACTAGACGAGCTAAAAGAATAAGCGATATTAGTAGAGCATTGATTAGGCGCATTAACATTAAGACGTCTAATAATGATGGATTGTATGATCTCCCAGAAGATTATGCAATGTATGTTAGATCTGAAAGTATCGTTATAAAGAATTATAAAAGTGATAAGGTTTTAAGAGGTAGTGTTATTACACCTAATATACTCATTAAGCAAGAGGATGTAGACAATATAATTGATGCATATTATAACGCTAAAGGGATTATCAAAAACCCACTCGTTGTATTTGAGAGTGCTACTTACACAAGTAGCTAGCTAAAAGTTATAACAGATACCTACACCCAAATAGAAAGTATAGATCTTACATATTATTGTCAGCCTTACGCATTCAATGTGTTAAAGTTTAATGATAACGACTAGTCGGCTGGCGCAATACACAGTTGCTGTTAGCTCCCATACGCTTGTTTTGAAGAGCTTGTATCAGGGGCGGTTGATCTATATTTATCATAGTATAAGCTAAAGCTTGCTTAGGGTAACTCTAAACAGTAGTCACAACCAAAATAGTAGGAGGCTGAGTAATGAGGAATATAGATATTTTAGTAGGGCTGGAAAGAGAGATAAATAAATTTGATAGCCAGTTAGACAAGCCATCAACTGACGAATCTTTGTTCTGGCTCAATTAGGCTGTGAATAAGTTTATTAAACTCAGATTTAATGGAGATCTAATTCACGGTACTTCTTATGAACAAAATGAGAAGCGTAGAACAGATCTTATCAAGTTGTATAAAGAGAGATCTTATACAAGATTAAATATGTAGGTTAATGAAAACGAGTCATCTTATACTTCTTACTCTATTAGTTATCCTAAAGACTTCATGTTTTCACTCAATGAGGATGTTGTAATTAGCGATCTTGATGGAGGGCACAAAATGAATACATGTATGTTTGAGTGCACGCAAGATAGCTTTATGTATAGAGTAACTAATAGTCTTACTGATTTTCATTATAGGTTTCATAGAGCAAGACCGTTGCGTATAAGAAATTCTGATGGTTGTGTATTGCTTACAGATAAGAACTATAAGATAAATAAATACGTTTTAGGTTACCTTAGAAAACCTACAGAAATCACACTCGATAATCCGCATGAAGAGTACACCGATTTCGAGGATGTTATTATGCCTGAGATTATAAAGATTGCAGCTCAGATGTACTTAGAAAATAAGAAAGATGAGCGATACAAGACTATCTCAGCAGAAGTTAGTACTCAAGAATAATTTTAACGTGGAAAGCCCAGCTAGTTAGGTCTAGTATTAATATTATAGGGTGAGTAGAAAAAATTAATTTAAATTATGATTACATACGTAAATTCCGTTCTCGTATCTAATAAGAACGGCGAAACACTTGCTACAGCAGCAGATTTGGCTGGCAAGGAGAAGAAGGAAGATCTTAAGAGCTTGGTTGGTAAATTCGTGTTTATGAACTGCGATCAAGCTGCTCAGGACGGTTCTAACATTGAAGATGTTTACGCTTTCGATGAGAAGGCTGATCGTTTCAAGATTGGTGTTATCACTTCAGATAGCTTCCAGAAGACAGATAAGGCTGGTAACGTTAAGTATGTACCAGTTGTTAAGTGGTCTAATATTATCAATGTTGCCGATATTAAGTCAGTAACAAAGCTCGACTACAAAGAGGATTCTGAGGATGAGATTACAATCGACTTCTCTGAAATCGCTCCTGAAACAATGGACCTTATTGCACAGGGTGGTTGCCCAATTGTTCTTCGCCTTACTTTCAAGGATATGCCTATGCGCTATCGTAAGTGGACTGAGTCTTACAGCTACGTAACAAAGGTTGGCGATACTGTAGAGGATATCATCGCTGGTCTTATTAAGGATATTATTCGTGCTCCAAAGCGTCAGCGTGTATACGCTAAGATCGACGGTAAGAAGCTCGTTCTTACTGCAATGAAGTACGATGATGATGAGTCTAATAGAACAGAGAATGTTTACATGAAGGGTCGTTTCGATGCAAACATGTATTGGATGAACCCTGCAGCTCCAGGTTGGGCTTCAAACAACAAGTACGATCTTGGTGTTGTATTCACAAAGAAGGAGGGTGTTACATACCCAGCTACAGCTAAGTTGGTACGCGATCGCGAGCGTGCCACATTTGATTATCAGGGTGTTTTGCACCGCTGCTGCTGGTATGACCCACAGCCAGCTATGGTTACAAATCTCGACAACCAGTACGATGGTATTACAATCGAGTTTGAGAACCAGTATCGTACAGCTGACGATCTCTGGCGTAGAACAAAGCAGACAGTTGAAATCTATGCTTCTAACAACGGTGAGGCTATGGGCTCTACAGCAATTGCTGACGGCTTTGTAACCAAGCTCCAGAGCATGATCGCAACACGCCAGAACATTGCTAACCCAATTAGTAATGCATCTGCATACGACAAAGCAAACTTTTAATTGATAGCCGGGGTGGGGTTCTTGCCCTATCTCGGCTATTTGTTTTTAAACACATATTATAATATGCAAAGAATTAGAATTGGAAACGATATTAGATTAAACCTCACTCTTCGCGGCCCTAGAACATATGACTAGGCTAGCATTAAGTAGCTGAGATGTTATTTAATCAATACTTCCATGGTTGACTTTTTCCCAAATAGATGCTTTATGCCAAGCCATGTATTTGGTAATCATTGTATGATGGACAGATGTGGACATCCATGCTATCATACAAACCCATACGATCACTTCCATGATTGTAGAGCACATTGTCAGCATCATTGTATGTTGAGCCATGGTCCTGAGCTTCCACCACACTATCACGAATGCCGTGAGCCTCATTGCCATAATGAGTTCTGCCCAATAGCTGGCGTAATGGATGATAGATTCTGCTATACAGCATACTCTAGAGTATTGCCTAAAGCTAACTCTATTCAGTGCTATTTCCCAGCAAAGGATCAGATGTTCTGCGGAATCTATAAGCTTGTAGTAGAAGCTGTGATCTATGAACCAGGTTGGGGCCGTACAGATCTCCATACATATACAATGGATTATGGTGACGTTATTAACCTCGTAGACGATAACACTGGCGCTAGTGGTGATATTACTCTTGATGTAGATAAGAATGACTTGGATAACAAGAATATCCTCTCTATCAACATTAAGACAAGCAATCTCTATATGTATGGTAATACATCTTTGAGACTCGGTGAGAGAGATACCAGAGATCACACTTACACAATTGAAGTTGAACTCGAGAACGGATCAGTACTCGAATATACTCCAGATAACTGGCCTTATGAGTAGCTTGAGTTTCATGCTACAAAAAGCGGTGTTGTTGTGGTAGATGAGCACACTGGTCTTTTGAAAGCTTTGGATCAGGATGAAACAGTCTCAACATATATTACTGTATCAGCTAAGAATAATGAAGTTAGCACAGGTTTTAATGTAACTGTTGTTGGCGGCGACTATGACTATATTGGATTTCTTCCAGTGCGCCCATTCCCTAAAAACATGGAAGACGATTACAAGTATGGATTCAATCGTGGTGATCAGACGTTTGAGAAAGATAGCCAAGAGAGCTATGTTTCTGTCGGTGTGGAAAATGTAAATATTTCACTGCTTACAAAAGTGGAAGACCTGTCAGACGCGGCTACTGTAGAAAACGATCAAGATGGACAGTACTTGTGGATTGTTACAAGACAGCCAATTATGTTTGCAGCAAACATTAATACGAGCGGTCTAGGTAACACTAACTCGGCTACCATGATTCCTTTGACAAAGCCTCAGTAGAAGCTTAATGATACAAAGTATTATTATTGCTGTCCTAACCCAATGAAGAGAAATATCTCTACTGGTGGTTCTACTATTTATGTTAAATTTAAAACCAAGTAATTATGATTACAACAAACGAGGATATTCAAATATATGGTAAACTTGTAAATGTGTCTACGGAAGGTGTTGTTGCAGATGCTAGCCAGATCTGGTCTGAGAAGAATAAAGCCTCTATTGAGGATGTTGTAAAAGACATTAATAATAAGGTAGAAGACTTCAAGAGCAACCCAGAGTTTGATAAGGCTAAGTTTCATGGTGATACAGTATTCGAGGGCAACACAACCATAGAAGGTAGCCAGGAAGTGCAGGGTAATTAGGAAGTAAATGGCAACTCTGTCGTACGTGGTACACTTGATGTATATGATAAGCTCACAGCTCACGGTAACCCAATTAGTATTGCAGCTGATCATAAGCTCGTATGTAACGACCTTGAAGTAATGGGCGTATTTAAAGCATTGTAGCTTGACTGCAATACACTTACGGTTCACAACCTTATTAAGAGTGAGGGCGCCCTTAGAGTTGATGGCGACACAACAGTTAACAATATTACTATTAATGGTAAGATTAGTGGAATTGGAGCGCAAGAATTCTTACCAAATGGCACAGAGGGCGATGTGCTCGTTTATCAGAATGGCAAATGGGCAGCTGGTGATATTAGTACAATTATCAAGCAAAACCAAGATGTGAACAATTATATTGATAGCAGGATTAATCAGCTTATCAAATAGTCTATTGGTGGCGATGATATTGACAACAAGATTGAGCAGGTGCTTAATAGATACTGGGTTAAGAATGGAAGCACACTTACTCCAGCTACCGGTATTAGCAATGTGAATGCTCAGCATTTCTTTAAAATTTCAGATTAATTTACTATGGAGCTTCTAACACAAAAACAAGTATACGATAAAGTTGGGGCTACTTCATTAAGCACGAACGAAGTTATCGCAAAAAGCGAAGCGTAGAATATTGCTAGTTAGAAGCTAAAAAGGATAACTAACGACATTTCTGGTTATGGCGATTCGGAACTCTTAGGCCAATTTGAGTGTGAGGACATGACCAGAAATAGTTATACGATACAAGTTTCGTATGATAATGAAACTTGGAGTGATAATGTGTAGCTAGTGTTTACCGCATCAGATAATGGGGCGCTTACTTCTAAAAAGTTGTACATCAAAGCTATAAAGCATGTATATTTGATAAGCGGTTAGGAAATTAGCTAGGAAGAAGTGGGTTATAACTTAAATTTTGTAAGCCCATCTTTTGATTATAGCTCAAATACTGATGGTTATTCTTTTTGGCCAATTAGCGAGAATAAAGACGAGTCTCCTGTAATAGAAAATCTAACAATAACCAATCAGTATGACGATACAGCAATATGTAAGGTGAGCCTTATTTAGATGCAGGCTGGATTAGAATTGGTTTATGGTGACGTTATAAACTTTACATACACATGGGGCTCTGGTTCCGATCTTGATCAGGCTACAAGCGTAAATTGTCATATAGGCGGCGTTTAGAATTAGTATGTTGGATTTGGTACAAATAGCAGAGTATCGCTGCCGGACGGAACGGAAATACTTGGGTTTGCAGGAGACAATACAGGAACCGGTTCAGAGCACGCGCTTGTAGACTTTGATTCTATCTCTAAATATATTAGCTTGCATGGTAATGAGTTATCTTCAGCTGGAGTTTCTATAAAGGAAGCACTAACGGATGAAAATGGGCTATTGTCTTGCAAGGTATATCTTTATACAGTATGGTATGGGTCAAAAGTAAATAGCTCTATAACACTTGGATATACGGCTTATAAGAAAACCGACGACGAATCATTTAGTTGGGAAAACGATGGTAGTTACAATTTCACGATTTAGGGTGTTATCGCATCTGGATCCAACAGTCTCCCTGCATATTGTCATACTGATGGAAATACGCACGGCGCTTATCATAATCCTGAGTCCGACATGACGTTATCAGCTGTATTTACGTACTACTTTAATAGTGGGGCTTTTAGTATTAAAACAAATAAAGATGGAGCATTATAATGGAAATATTAACATATAAGAAAATATATCAACTTGTTGGCGATGCGCAGTCTGGAACAAACGAGTGTATTGTAAAGTCACAAGCTGTGTCCATCGCTAATTCGTACAGGAAAAACGTTACGTCTAATTTATCTGGATATTTAGACAACGAATACATAGATGTGTTTTCAGTCGAAGATAAACCAGACTTGAGTAAACTAGTGTTCAGCCGTAATTAGTTTTCTGTATCTGCATAGGAGTCAACATAGGCAACATATGCAACATCGTTAGATATTGATGGCAACACAATAAGCTATGCAGCTTCTGCAGATGTTGATTGGATTACTAATATATCGATTGTTAACGCAGATATAAAGTTTAGAGTTAGCGCAAATGGTGATGGATAGAGAGTTGGACACATAACTGGTACAAATGCCTCTGGTAAATCCGATACTATTACTGTTACACAAGAAGCGTATGTTGCACCATTAAAGTTTACGTATACACTTGTTGCAAAAGGGGCGCAGTCCGCTCCTACTATGACTGTAAATTCTTAGTCTGTAACTCCAACATTAGATGGATCTGGGAATTATATATACGAGTATTTTGTAAGAGTGTCTAAAGAAAGTGATGCTCCAGAATCAATCCCATTTACTATAAACAATGGTGGAGCTGGCTCCCAAATGTATGATAGAGATTTATATGTATATCCTACATCGTGGGAACTTAACCCAAATTATGATGGCGGGCTTTCTAAAGAATTTAGTGTAAGCTACAAAGTTATAACTAGAGAGAATGAGTGGTCAAAATAGAGTGGAAGTATACCAAGGGGGGGGTCTATAACAACCTAGTTAAATACGTCGTTTAAGACAGATCCACAAATGGTTGATTACTAGATAACGGACGACGCCAAAAATGGAGCATCTTTCTCGTACGACTAGAATGTAAGTTCGTTTACGGCAACAGCGTCTGGGTACGAATGTGGAGGATCAACAATTGCTGTATCATACAATGGATATGTGAAGTATATTGATGTGACATATACCTCAGACGAATACACTCTCTCCTGGGACGATGGCACTACAACAAAATCTTCATCAGTTGGTAATAATTCCGGATCTCTCACAGCCACTGCTAATGGAACAAAAAACGGTACGGAATATAACCCTACTATTAGCGCAGAATCTGATAGCAGTTGGATTACAACAAGTGTTGATTGTGATACTGTAACAATATCTTATGAGAGAAATGATGGCGATAGTAGAACTGGAGTTGTTACAGTTAAAGATAGTCATGGAAACACAATTATATATAACGTGGCGCAGTCATCTAATTCTTGGTCTCATACATATACACTTATTGCAACTGGAGCAAATTCCACTCCTACCATGACAATTGCCGGATAGTCTATAACACCAATAAAGAATGGCGATACATATACTGGTGTATATACGGTTAACGGTGATGGGGAAGATGCGTCGCACGGTTCTGTAAGCTGGACTATTAGTGGTGGAGTACCTAGTACATCTTGGGGCAGATATTCAATGTCTGTGTCACCAAGTTCATGGAACTTAGCTGATGGTTTATCGAACAACATATATGTGTCAATGATACAAAATGGTACAAGTTACAGCTGGTGGACGACTAGTGGTACCATTAGACGTGACGATACGGCTACAACGTATATATAGGAATCGGATACTTCTTATAAAGGTACAAAATACTCCGTAACCGTTCCTAATGGCATTGTGTACGCAAAACATGATACTAGTAACCCTGGTATATCTGCTGGTGCATCAACAATATCTGCTACAGGAGATATTGTGTTTACATGTACAGAGTCAGATGCTATGGGCGAGACAGCAACTTGTAAAGTTTATTATGAACCTTCTTCTGTAGACTATACATATACAGTAAATGTAACATGTCCCGAAAAGCCTACTATAAAAATAGATGGGGAAGCCGCTACTGTTACAGGTAGTGGTAGCAGTTGGATTGGTACTCGTGTGATTTCATCTACGACAGACCCTGGAGAAAAAGGTTACTCTGTATCTGCAGGTTCATCTTCAAAGGTGTGGAAAGACGTCAATATCAGCGTTGATCCAATAAATAATACGATTACATCAGTTCCTGGCAGCTTCTCATTTACAGCGTATGCTAGCCAAGATTATATAGCATATTCGGCTTACAGCTATAGCGGTACAACAAACAATAAAACAGCAACGTGCACACCTACAAGAAGTTCTGAATCTGGAAAATCGCTTGGTGAAACATGTACTATAAGTAGTAGTTCTAATATAAGCGGTATTGCAACAAGTACATATGTAAGTGCTAGTGGTACAACTATTAGTGGAACAGCATCTGGTAGTGGTACTGTCACGGTATCATATAGATACGATAGTACGTACAACGGATCTGCCACGTATACTCTTACATATTCTAAACCAGCAGACCCCGTATACGAATTCTACATAACTCCTCCTGGAACTAGCAACAAAGTCACTAGCTACACTATAGGCATTGGTGCCAATGGCGAATATGACACGCAAGATGCAGATTATAGCATAACTAGCACAAAAGATGGCGAAGGTATTAATTACAGCATAACTAGCACTACTGGAGAAGTTGGCGGATATAATTATTCTGAGAGCGTAAAGGAAAAGACGGTTGTGTATACACAAAATGAATCGAAAAAGGATGTGTCTATAATTTGGTCTCAATCCGCAAACGTAAAAGAGTGGAAAAATAATAGCGATGCCTTGAAGGTAAACTTCCCGTATATTGGTGGGACTAAGACAGTTTCATCTGTAACATGGTTTGTGTGGAAATACCGCGAAAACTCATGGGTCCCTACTTATAATAGTATAGATAGAACTATTACCACTTCTGAAAATACTAGTACAGAATCCAAGACTTGGACAGAAGAGTTTACACAGGACGGTATGACGGTTACTGTTACGTGCACACAAGATGGAAAACCCGAAGATGTTATTACATACAAATATAGACCTAGTGTTACAATTGCTGGATTATAGTCTAATATAAGTAATGATACAACAATAACTGTTCCTAGAGATGGTGTTACATGTAGCGGATCGAGTGCCGTAATATATAAAGAGAAATACATAAATGGTGTGTTTGATTCGAAGGAAATAGATTCTACAAAAACTGTTAACATAACAACCGAAAGCTCTTGGATAACTTACTCAAAAGGTGGATAGATCGGCGGAGGAGGACAATCTGGAGCAGTATTTGCTTTTAATAAAAACGAATCATCTTACAGCTCGACAAATACGTTAAGGATTGGCTAGATATCAATATCTGGTGGTGATAGCGATTGTAATTTCACGATAACAGCGCAACAGTATTCTCAATACAATTATACGTTCTGCGTAGTTGATAAATTAGGCGGTGAACATGAAGAGTGGAATCTCGCATATGATTCAAACGGAAACGCTGGAGACAAGATATTCTCGATACGTTCTGAAAAAACTGGATTAGCAGACGATGGTACACTTGTATAGAATCAAGACGTTTAGTACACTATGACAGGAAGCCTTCCTAGTGGAGCGAATACAGGTTCTACACAAAAAAGCGGAACGGCAACATATACTTAGAGCGAATCTGGTAAAAAATTAATTGTAACGTGGACTTAGAGTGCTGCTGGCTCAGCTAACAAAACTATAACTATATCTAATACACAAGCCACAAATACTGCAACAGAAGCAAACTTTACGTTTTCGGCCTCAGAAGAGCCGGAAAGAAATATTATGATAACATTTGAATTCGATTACGCATCAAATGGTTCGATAAAGACAGAATCTGGTGTTTGTACAATTCCTTCTGGTAGCAAAACAATGTCAACTTATGTTGTGTTAGGCAATGCTACTGTAAATACTGTACATTTATCCTCCTATGGAGCATCGCCTCTTTCTTATCCTAATTCGAATGGTGGAGTAACAACTATAAAGTGCGGCCAATAACATGGAAACAAAAAGAGAAGATCTACAAATTAATGGTAAAATAATAAGCGTATCCACAGAGGGGGTTGTTGCTGATGCAGAACAAATCCACGATGAAGGAATGCTTAGATGGGTTAATACTGGCATGCAGAATGATATCAATCAGTTTTTTAGAAACAAGATTGAAGTTCTTGCAGACGGTGTATATAACCTGAACACTAGAATAGATAATATTGAAGACACAGAAGGTATACCAACTAGTATGCTTTCCAAAATTTTAGTATTAAAGTAATATGAAATAGTATTTAGATCAATAGGGTGTTGAATACCTCTGGAATAAAATCCAGTAGAACTTTGCTAATCTTAGCAATAATGGAAAGGTGCCAGCCCATCAGTTGCCATCATACGTTGATGATGTGCTAGAATTTGGTAGCGTGTCTTCGTTTCCAAACACTGGTGAAGAGGGAAAAATCTACGTAGCTCTTGATACTAATTTAACTTACAGATGGGGTGGTTCAACATATGTTGAGGTTAGCCCTTCTGTAGGTCTTGGTGAAACATCGTCAACTGCTTATCCTGGAGATAAGGGTAAGCAGCTTGCTGATGCTTTATAGAATGAAATTAGTAGAGCACAGGGTGAAGAAGCTAATATTAGAACATCCATTACCGCTGAAAAAAACAGAGCTGAGAATACAGAGAAAGAGCTTAGGGGCCTTATATATAAGAACTCTAGCGAAATCGTAAAGGAGGCTCAGTCTAGAGAATCAGCCGATAATAATCTTGCTACAAATTTAGCTACAGAGAAATAGGCTAGAATCGACGCTGATGATGCAGAAAAGCTTGCTAGACAAGAAGCTGATGCTAATGAAAAATCCGAGCGACAAAGTGAAGATAACATCATTAAAGCAGACTTGGAAAAGGAGTCTGATAGAGCTGAAGCTGCTGAGAGACAACTCTCTAACAGTCTTAGTAATGAGATTGACAGAGCTAGGGCTGCTGAGTAGGCTGAATCAAAAGCTAGAAGCGATGCTGATGATGCAATCAAAGCATTGCTTAACACTGAAGTTAGCAGGGCTAAGTCGGAGGAAGCTAAGCTCTCAGCAAGTATTGCTTCAGAAACCGGAAGAGCTACTACTGCTGAGAATGGCTTATCTGATAGAATAACAGCAGAGTAGAATAGGGCTACCGCTGCAGAAGGAACACTTACGGATAATCTTAATTCGGAAATAGCTGATAGAAAACAGGCTTTGCAGGCTGAGATTGATAGAGCTGAAGCTGCAGAAAGTGCACTTGAGGCAAAGGTTGGTAGCGTAACAATAGTCAAGACTACTCCTCATGACGAGAACACAGTCGTATCATATCAGTTGTAGGTGAATGGTGAAGCTAAGGGTGTTACAATTGATATTGCAAAAGATTAGTCTATCAAGGATATCGAAGTGATGGATATGAACGCAACGCTTAAGTCTGACGGTACAATCCAAGCTGGCAATCCGGTTGGATCTACAGCATTGTGCATATCATACATTTTAGCTAATGGCACTTACAAACTTGCTAAGCTTGACTACTCTAAGTTCCTTGAGGAAACAGAGTTTTCTGATGGCTTACAGGTTAATAGCCATAAGGTATACGTAAAAGTAGATCCGCTGTCAGAGAACTTCCTATCTGTGTCTTCTACAGGTATCAAACTATCTGGTGTGCAGAATGCTATAAATACTGCTGTGGCCACAGAAAAGGCTGCTAGAGAGGCTGCGGATACCGAGGTGAAGAATCTTATCACATCGTCTGGAGAAGGCTCTACAGCAGCTCTAAATAGCGAAATAGAGCGTGCTAAGAACGCCGAGAATACAATTACATCCAACCTTAGTAAGCATGTGTCGGATTATAATAATCCTCACAAGGTTACAAAGAGTTAGATAGGCCTTGGCGACGTTGATAATACATCTGATATAAATAAGCCAATATCAACTGCTACGTAGAATGCCCTTAATCTTAAGGCTGACGCTAACAAGTATTTACCACTTACTGGTGGCACGCTTACAGGTGATTTAACGTCGCCTAAGTATGTTAAGACAGGTGGTACTAATGAATAGATTCTTTTAGCAGATGGAACAGTGGCAACAGCTATTAGTTCTGAAACGCTTGATTTAATTTTGACCTGATATGGAAATACTTGATAAGAATGGTGTCGAAGTGTTGTGGTCCAAGATTAAAGGAAAGTATGCTACATAGAGCGATTTAAACACATTGTAGTAGCTAATAACTAATTTATAGGCCACTATAACACAATTACAAACAACTATTAATAATCTGCCTACGGCTGATATAAATGATGCTAAATATCTCAGAAAGGATAAGGATGACACTACAGCATACACTATTACAGCAAAGGCTTTATATAAAGCATAATTATGGAATTTCTTGATACAGCTGGTGTCGCAACTCTTTGGGGCACTGTTAAAAATCATGTTAAATCTTCTATAGATGCTCAGTAGTTTAAAACAGTAAACGGGGAATCTGTAAAGGGATCTGGCGACATTAAGATCGACCTCTCCCTTTACAAGGTTGTCTCAACTCTTCCTACATCAGGAATTGACACATCCAAGATATATCTTGTTAAGGACTCTGCTGTTGCTAACAACTCTTACTCTGAGTATATGTACGTAGATGGAACATGGGAGAAACTTGGAGACTTTAGAAGCTCGGTTGACCTTCAACCTTACGCAAAGACAGAATATGTTGATAATCAGCTAAACACAAAGGTTGACAAAGTAAGTGGCAAGGATCTTTCTACGAACGACTATACAACTGCTGAGAAGAATAAGCTGGCTGGCATTGCGGCTGGTGCTAACAACTACACATTGCCTGCTGCTACAGCATCTGTTCTTGGTGGTGTAAAGATTGGCTTTACAACTAATGCTGCAAACAGAAACTACGCTGTACAGCTTAGCAACAACTAGATGTACGTTAATGTACCTTGGTCTGATACAAATACAACATATGGTTTGGCATCATCTTCTACAAATGGTCTTATGTCTGCAGGAGACAAGGCTAAACTTGATGGAATCGCAGCTATTTCCGATACTGATCTTAAAGCAATTTTGGTATAATGCAAGTACTTGATCGAGCAGGTTTGACTACGGTGTGGGCAGCCTGCAAAGAAAAGTTTGCGTTAAAATCTCACTCTCATTCAATGTCTCAAATAACAGATGCCGGGCAAGCTGCTAAAAAAGGTGTGCGAAGCCTGAGCGCTGTTGGGGCATCCGGATGGTATAACTAGGCAACCGATGATGCTGTAGTTCCAACTATGGCTTTAATTGCATACTGGAATGGCGCATATTCTGGGACCTCGTCTAATTTACAATATTGCTACAAAGGCAAATTTGGTAATTTGGCTGTAAAGGATAGCCTTAGTAAAGGAGATGTCGGGTTAGGAAATGTTGATAATACAGCAGACGCTAATAAGTCTGTAAAGTATGCTACTACTGCCGGTAGTGCTAACTCTGTAGCATGGGGCAACGTTAGCGGCAAACCAACAATTCCTACAAATATTACAGCTACTAAAGCTCAGATTGTAACAATATCGGGGTCTACGGTAACAGTTAACGCTAGCCTTGATAACTATAAGACTCCAGGTGAGTTTAATATCTACGGTACATCTAGTGGAGACTATGCTAAAATGTATGTATAGTCTGGTATAGCTGATAGCTTTAATGGGACTAGAGTGATAACACAAACGATTAAAATAACAATTAGTCATAGCGCATACGCTGAAGTATGCGATGTAATAAGACAATATAAATCTAATGCGTGGTCAGCTTGGTCTGTCATGTACTTAGGTAATGATTGATTTTAAAATATAATAATATGGACTTTGGAAACACAACAACATCTATATGGAGCAAAATAAAGAACTATATAGATAATAAGCTTTCTTCTACTGGGGGGGGGAGAGATCGTATTTGGCGTAACCCCTGAAATTATTAACACGCAACAATCAATAATTCTAAAAAACCCATCATATACTCTGTGCGGAACACCTGGTCAAAGATATACCGGTGGTCTTAAAGTTGACACAACAGGCATTAATGATATTGGTATCTAGGTTTATGAAGGTGTATTTGACTTATATGGACGTGCGTGGGATAGCCTTACAACCAATGATTAGGTGCTAAAACATGTGATATCAAGATATGGTTTTCCGGAAGACTTTTTGGAGGTTGTATATTTTTATAACTATAATGCACTTACTGTGTATTGTCTAAAAATTAAACCAAACTATATATATAGAACAGAACAATATGTCCTTAATTTAAGCAATGCGGAAAGCGGAAAATTGCGGCATTATGTATATTATAAATTTAGCGACACATAGATATTATAGTGTGACTCCAAAGGAAATATATTAACTTAACAATACCCTACACTGTTAGTAGGGTTTTAATTTATTTAACATTTATGAATTTCGACAATATTAACGGTGTATGGCCCCAAATAAAAGATTACATCGACTCCAAATTGGGGGGGGTACAGATAGTAAGTACAAACATATGATTTATGTAACCTATCTTTAGGTACATAATTACTCTGGCTATGGTGACAGTACTATGTCAAATTATAGTAAAGAAGATGGTAGTAATCTTGGTTAGAATTTATCCGATTTTTATATTATGACTAGATTTGATGGCAGATTTTTCCCTTATTCTTAGGCTGGGAGCTATTTTCATAACGGAGACATCTCACTTCCAGAATGTTTGCAAAAAATTGTTTATAAGTTAGAAGGTGGTAAATATACGGTTTAGGACTTTAACGATAATCAATATGGCTAGTATTTTTACGTATATGCGCTTAAGGAGGGTTGGTACATAAATTATATGGGATAGATATACGACTATCAAGGTAATATTGTTGAGTAAACAATATAATCATGAACTTTACTGACACAAAGGGTGAATGGCCTCAAATTAAGGCATATATAGATTAGAGTGCACAAAATACACAAAGCAACGCTATATTTTCAATGTTTGAATCGTATCTGTAGGCATAGCTAAAACCTTTAGGGTTAACATGCTGTGTTGGAGATGTTATTAGTTCTAACACATTTAACGCTAATTATAGTAAATATGCTATAAACTAGTTCATTGGAAAAGCGGGTGGAAGCTATGTGCTAGATACAAAAACGGGCGTCATATCTTTCGTGAATAAAAATTACTATAGCATAAGCGGTAGATTTAGTAAATATTTTATTGGGTATAACGGCAATAGTGGACACAAAGTTATTATGGATACTACCTTTAAAACAGCGCTATTACCAGAAAATTTTTACAACACAAAAATTAATGGGCTTACCGGGTTTTTATACACAACTGATTATTTGTTTTATTTTTATAAAGGTGCCATTTTGTGCTTTGATAAGAATTTAAATTTTGTTACAAAATATATCGTTGTGGATATACCTGAACAATTTGATTCATCGGATTATATTAACTCAGGTAGCAATAATGTTTATGATGCCGGTGATAATGGCATTTATTTAACCGGCTATTTTTAGTATAAAATTAATGATAGTTTTACAAATGCATATTTTAAACTTATGTTTAAAAATGGCGAATTTTATATTTATGACGGTTCTATCGATTATGCCAATTATGTAAAAAATGGTAATAAATACGAATTATCATAGTTAATATTAATAACAAATAACCTTTCTATTTCTTTACCAAAAAAGTACGAACTTATAAACCGTAACGGAAAACTTGTTACCAAAATAGCCGAGATAACAAATTTAAGCTCAGGTGTCGCTTATCCAATATGTGTTGATTAGTGTTTATTTGGCACAATGAGAATGTTAAGTTCTACTCCAATAGAAACAGTCGATACAGTTTTAACACTAATTGATGACGCTTCCATATATAAATATATATCAATATTCGAATTGTGAAATTAACATTAAAAAGAATTGCTCTACGTTCCGCTTACACCATTGGGCGGTTGTACGTCGATGGTGACTATTTTTGCGATGTCTTAGAAGATACTGTAAGAGATCTTAATAAGAACGGTAAATTTGATAATGGAGAGAAAAAGGTATACGGCAAAACAGCGATACCTTACGGAACTTATGAGATCAAGTGGACGTATTCACCTAGATTCAAAAAGTATACCCCGCAGCTAATGAATGTACCTTCGTTTGAAGGTATACGAATACATGCTGGAAATACAGCACAAGACACAGAAGGTTGTCTACTGCTTGGTGAAAATAAAAAGGTTGGAATGGTCCTTAACTCAAGAGCTACCATAAACAAGTTCTATCCAATTATAAAGGAAGCTTGTTCTAAAGGCAAGGTGACTATTGAGATAAAATGAGCAAAGTTACAGGAACATGGCGCGAGAAAATTCAATATTCAACCGCATGTCTCGCGTTCTTAAGCGGTTAGGTTCTCACTTGGGTTTAGTATTTACAATAGGGTGAAATCTCCACAGGAGTACTAGGGTTTGTAGCCCAAACATTAGTTTATTCAGCTAGTATCTATGGAGTATCTATTTATATACAAGGTAAATTCGGTGAGATAAAAACCTATTTAAAAGAATATTTAACGAATAATGAAAATGATGATACAGTAGCTCGTAAAGAATATAAAGAAGAACTACAAGCTGCTGCTTAACGCTGTTTTAGGGCTTCTAGTAGCCTTTTGTTTAGCTTCTGGTATATTCTATCACAACAAAGCTAATAGGCTCTCAGAAGAGCTTAAAATGGCCAATAATAACATTGAAGCCTATTAGGATGCCTTAAACGGTGCCTAGTAGGCTTCTGGTGTTTTAAGGCTAGATGTAAATAAGCTTAAGGGTTATAATGACAAACTTGTTCAATAGTTGGACTCTGTACGCAAAGAACTTAAGCTTAAATCTAAGGAAATCTAGGCAGCGGCAACTTAGAAGTAGATATTAAACGTTAATAAGAGTAAGGGGGTAGGGGGTGATATTATAACTATACTTAAAGACTCTACTTATAGTGACAGTCTACAATATAACAATCTTACTAAAGTATACTATACAATCGGTAAAGATAGCGTTAATATTAAGTTAGATGTATAGAACACCTAGTACCTCTATATCTATAAACATAGAGAATATAAAAACAAAAAGAACTTCTTTAAGAGATTGATTACGTTCGATTGGAAGAAGAAGGATGTGTATAAGTACAAGATCCACAACACGAACGATTTACTTAGAGAAGAGGATGTAAGAATAATAGAAGCAATATGAACATGTTTTCACTACGTACAATAATAGATGATATATTGTTAATTGTGCGAAACAATAATATAAGTGAAAGTGAAGACTTGTCTAGAGATTAGATTGCTGCTTGGGTAATGTAGTACAGAGCTTATCTTACTAAAAAGCAGGCAGAGAAGGACGAGGAGACTGGAGATGATACAGATCCAGACGATTCGATTAATTCTACTATAGGTCCACTAAAACTTATAGACTCACCTAATCCTGGAGAAGACGAGTGCTGTAACTACACTTTTAAAAGGACAAAAGATAAGGTAAGTACCACCGAAGATAGTGCGGATGATATTGTAAGTGTTACGGATGAAAAAGGTTGTACTATACAATATATGCACAATCAGAGAAAACACTTCCATAGATTCAGAAGATATACATGGGCTGAGCCAACATGCTGGTTCGACAATGGTTATATCTATATAGAAGGATCTGATCTGAATGAAATTAATGCTATATACGTTACAGGTAATATGGATCCAATAGAGAATTCGGATAGTGAGGACGATGTAAAGGTTCCTGGGTGGATGGTACCTGATATAAAGAAAGCTATTATGACTAATGAGTTAGCGTTTATGCTTAAGAGACCTAGTGATGATAGCAACAACTCAACGTTAGCTAGTGTAAAGCCGAATGGTCCTCAGGATAAGGAAGAATAAAAAGAGCTACACTATAGCTGATATATACAGAGACTACGTTAAAAATAACGACGTAGAGCTTAAATACGCGCGATATAAGCGCATATTGGACGAATTTAATAAAGTTGTCAAGGATGAGATATTAGAACGCTCACAACCCTTTAAAATGCCTTATGGACTAGGATTTGTTTGTATAGTTAAGTATAAACCTAAGAGTTATACAGATAAGTCGTTGTCTGTGGACTACAAATCTAGTAAAGAGGAGGGTAAGAGGATATATCACCTTAACGAGCATTCTAATGGGTACAAATATAGACTATACTGGTCTAAAATCCCAAGGGTATTTCCAGCTAGGTACAGATACTAGCTATGTATGGTACGAGAAAACAAAAGGCACCTTGCTCAACTTATATTTAATAAACAAGATTATATAAATATAGATGATATACAAGTATACAAAATGTGAGTCAGTCATAGCCAAGATTATGGCTGATGCAGACATGTCTGAAAAGAATATCAGGGTTACAGATATACGTGAATGGATATTCGAGGCTGTCGAAAAGATTGGGGCTCCAGTATAGTATGTATAGAAAGAGTCTGGTGAAGATTGTGTACCAATATTTGAAATACATGAACATCAAGTTCCAATCCCAGATGATCTCGAATCATTGACAGCTGTAGCCTATTCTACAGATGGTACAAACTGGGTTTAGGCACGAAAAGACGAGAGTTCATTTAAAGTGTAGACAAACTCTCACCATCACGCACATTATATTCCATAGCAACCAGCTGAGAAACCGCTGATCACACATAGGTCTCAATTATTAGGAATCAACGGCTCTACAGCATTAATGAATGTTATAAAAGGTAATAGAGGAAGCGATCCTACATACTGGATCAAACCAGGCTGGATAGTCTTTAATAAAGATAAAGGAAAGGTCAAACTTTCTTACAAAGCTATTGCTACAGATGAAAGAGGTTATCCTTTAATTCCTGATATGGCATCTTATTAGGAAGCTATATATTGGTATGTTATGATGAAGCTAAGCTTTCCAAAGTTCCTTAAGGGAACGCTTGGTGGTAAAGCTAGGTATAATATGGGTACATATACATATATTCAACAGCAATGGAACTTCTATAGAAATCAAGCTTACGCGGAATCTATGATGCCTAATGAAAGCGAAATGATCAGCATAAAGAACGAGTGGACTAAGCTCATTCCGGATTGGAGTGCAGATGAGGATTTCTTCAAGGAAACTGGTCAAAAACAATTAAACTTTAACGATTATTGCTATGGATACTAATACAGAACCACAAATAAACAGCTTTGCTGGAGGCATGAACAGCGATGACGACCTTTCGGTTGTGGCTACAAATTAGTACATTGAGGCTAAGAACGTAAAGATATCGTCGTACAGAGGTGGCGAAAGCAGAGATAATAGATAGGGGTCAATAATGCCTATATAGGGTGTTAAGCTTGCCAAATAGTTTGTAGGAGAAAATTAGAAGATTGTTGCTACAGGCTCAATAAGAGATTATGGTGTAATAGTATGTATAGACGGAGATAACTTAAAAGTATATAGCTTTAAAAACGCAATAGGTGGGGATGTTCATGATTAGACATTTAACACAATCGAAGATAGTAGAGTTGTGGTAGATGCTCCATTATTACCGTTAGATGATGGTGAGAGCTATCCTGACGTATTTAATATTTAGCTTAACTATGAAAGCGAAAATAATATTAAATTATACCTAGCTGACTCTATACACCCTATAATGATGTTCAACATCAACAGAGATAATAAAAATATAATATACAACGATCTTGATAAATGCTTAATATATCCTAAATCCACATGTCGCCCACCAAAGTTTGAAGATTATATTCCAGGAAAGTTGCAATACGGAATGGTGAGCTATAGTTATTAGCTTTATAGTAAATATGGATAGCATTCAGACATGTCAGTAGGATGTAAACAGATTCCTATTGGGAATTATAACTTTGATGATGGAGAGAAGTATATACAAACTGGCGGAAAACAAGATGCACAATCTAATTGTGGCGTAAAGATTTCTATCACCATACCTGCTGAATATGATCATTTTAATAAAATAAAAGTATATAGAATACAGTATTTCCAAAATGGGTAGATGCCAATCATATCAACAATATACGATTCTAATACAAACGCGAAAGAATTCGAAGATTCTAAAATATTTATATAGGATGTAGGGAATGATGCGTTAGAGCAAATAAGCGTAGAGGAATTTAATAGCGTTTAGGGAGTAAGAATAGTCCCTAATTCTTTAGCAGTTAAAGACGGATACATGTTTGCCGCAAACGTCAAAACATATTAGACCACTATTAAAGATTTTGATAAATGGGATGCTAGAGCATTTAGATTTACAAAAGCTGGAAAATGCTCACTTACAGATGTTAATGGCGGAGATTGGTACTCTTTTAAAACGGATGGAACAATTAACCCTGATTCACTACCTCCGATAAACCACGATTGTTACGATAAAAAATATAATGATATAAACAAATAGGTTAGCCTAAGTGATGATATGCAGGTTTTTGATGCCACGCATAAATATATAGGAGGCACCGGAGTCAATATTTCTTGGAGATTTATTATATTACCGCAGGTTGGAGATGCCTGCGAGAAATAGAATAACACAAGAAGTATAGGCACAATATACAATTATATTAAACGTGGTAATATAAAACAGTTAGATAGCTATTATGTTACTTCAAGCTACGGTGTTTAGAAGGCTTCTGATGGGTCTGGTTTTGACAATGGTATAAAGTCTAACACATACTTGCTAAAATCGCTTAGACGTAACGAAATATATAGATATGGTATCGTTTTATATGATAAATACGGATAGGCATCACCAGCAAAATGGATAGCAGATATTAGAACACCTAATATAAGTGATCCTTAGTTTAATATATTCACATCAAATACAGTTGTAAACGGCGTTAGATACGAATTAGTCGTACGTAACCTTGGCATTTAGTTTAATGTTAGTAATCTTCCAGAAGGTTGTGTTGGGTATTAGATTGTAAGGTGCGCTAGGCACGAATAGGATATCGCTACAATTTCACAAGGTGTGCTTAGTAGTCCTGTCTCGAATGCGTACAGTGCAGAATATAATGCTTCTGGTAGTAATGGGGATTACTAGATTACAAAATATCACACATATTGCCCAACGGGATTTTTAACAACATGTAAATTTATAGAAGGGTATGACTGCCCAAATCATTTGTCTGAAGATGGGAAAGCTGATGGTGCGCAATGTATGACAAACATAGATAACGATGTTTTATTACAATTTGCATCTAAAGAAGTTTCGTATTAGCCAGAATACTTTAAACAATTTATAAAGGATAAGAAATACTATATATAGACTCCTTTATACTTATTTGGCGCTAGAGGGGATTATAAATTTAACGATGATATATACGATAGCCCAAATAATAGTATGTACGGAGATCTTAAAAGCGACATTACAGGTAACAATAATTGGAAATTTATAATCCCTGGTATATCCAATTGCAGCATTCCGACATATAACGAAAATTCCAACGGAATAAATGCTAATGGAGTAACAGTTGCTAAAGATAGATTAAAGTTTATTCCGTATTTAGACTCTGCGTTTAATGTTGATATGTTTTATAGGGTTAATCCATAGGCTTTTAAAGCAAACAATTCAGGCAGTGTTGGAGGATACGGAAATAGTAGATCATACTCTTATGCTTTAATAAAAGATTGTATATTAGATTTTGATAGGCTGTATACAGAAAAAGAATCTAAGGCTATTGCTAGAACTGAAAAAGTTGGTAAATATATTATTCAAAAAGCGTTTGGGTATATTAAATTGTACGAATCCAGTAAAACTGCTTCTAGCTTACTTGGTTCATCTATGGTTAATTTTAACGTTTAGGATAACAATAGAATAATATCTGATTTTAAAATCGCAAACCATGTAAGTTGGAATGAGGTGTTTAAAAGAAATTTTAATAAAAACGATGAAGAGCAAGCTTCTTCTAAATAGTTTATTAACACAGCAATTTCTTCTGGAGGAAAATTATTCACCAACGTTATAACTGGTGGGCTGTGTTCTGATTTAGCATCAAATATAATAAGCCAATTTGATAGTGCAAGTGGAGGATTCAGTGGAGACGCTACCGGTACACACGGAAAAGAAAAACGTATATGCTGGGGAACTGGAGGGAAATGCTTGTTGCTTACGTGTGAGAATACCGATGATTATATAACAAATGTTAAAGGTTGTGCAGAAAACCAAACGTTAGATAACTACAACGGGTCAATATATCCTACTACAGAGTACGCTAAGTATAACGGAATTGTGAAGCCAAGTATGCTTGGAACATATTTGTGTAATTTTAGACAAGAAGTAACTCCATATGGTGGATATTCTTTTGTAAATAGGCTGGCTAATACTTATTATGGTGACGGCGATTATTTTGACGCTGGGACGACTGGGTGGGTTGATGTGTATAATGGAGATTGCAACATAGAATTATTTGAATACACATCAATGCATAAAATATATGGTGCTTATACAGAAAAAGGTGGAGGTAGTTTAAAATTGCCTAATACACATATGATAACTTATTCCATACCAACAGAGTCAAATATATGGTGCAAATTTCAATATGGGTGGCAGTTTAGTATAAATGCACAAGATAACTATGCGTCATTTATATAGGAAGAGCCATGCGAAATAACAGAAGCTTATATGCAAGAAGACCCTCAATTTGTTTACAATTCTGTATACAGTGTATAGAATACTAGTAGCCCAAAAGTTATATACGATGATCTTAATCAAAATGATTATAATAAGATTGTAGACACAAGGATATATTATTCTGATTTAAAATAGAGTGATGAGGTAATTGATAGCTGGTGCAAATTTAGGAGCTCAAACTTTATAGACGTAGATCAAAAATATGGGCCAATAACAAACATCTACACATTCAAAAATACTCTTATATTTTACCAGGAGCAATCGTTTGGTGTACTTAGCGTAAACGAGAGAAGTGTAGCAACGGATAACTCTGGTCAAGATATCGTACTTGGCACCGGCGGTGTGCTTGCTAGATATGATTATTATAGCAATACGTACGGTATGCATAAGTAGCAGTTCTGCTCTGTCTCCACAAATGGTGGTTTATACTGGTTCGACAGTCATAACAATGTCATTTGTATGTTTGACGGATAGAGTGTCGTCCAGTTATCTAAGCAAGGAAAGGTATAGAATGTTTTAAACAAATATAAGCACAGCGGGTTACCAAGAATGTTTTATAACAATAGATATAACGATGTTATATTTAACGTTTTAAAAGATGGGATGCAAATCTCTTATAGCGAGATGCTCGGTAGGTTTACATCTATACTTACACTCCCATTTGATGGTGTTATACAATTCTTTAATGGCGAATATCTTGTTAAAAAGAATAAGTATATAGATATATATCAGTATGACTATTTGGACGGGTTCCCTAAGTCTACAACGCAGCAATTATTAACATGTTCCGTGCAATACGTTGTAGCACAATAGCCATTAGTAACAAAGGTGTTTGATAACCAGGAAATTGTTACATACGAGAATCTGTAGGCTAACTCTCCGATTTGCGACGAAGGCGATTATTTTTCAATTAATCATAACTATACATGGAAAACTGAGTCTCAAGAAATTTCGTCTACACTTGAAGGATAGATTACGTTAAGAGAAAATAACCATAGATACGCTATACCTAGAGCAGGTGGGTTGTTTGGTAATAGGCCTAGAGGCAAGGTTATGTTATGCAGTATAGAAGATATTAAGCCAAACCCAGCTGTTGCGATACAGTATATAGTAACTAAATATAGATAGTCATGGAGCTAAGATAGAGAAAAAGAATAAATAATCTTCCAAAGTTTTATAGCGGAACAGATCTTGCTGCATTAGACGCAAAGGTTGGGCTTGGGCAGCAAAATACAGCAAATGATCTTACGAAAATGATTGGTGGTAACGCGCCGATTGGGTCGTCTATAGCCGGCGGTGGTAGTTCTAGTGCATCATTTAATATAGGGCAAAAGCCTTTTTTGAAATGGAATCAGTCTGGAGGTATTAAAACTGGAGGATTTAACGCATCAAATATAAATGCAGCTGGGGCTATCCAGGGAATAGCAGGTATGATTGGTGGGTTTAATTCAATGCAAAACGCTGTGAAAGGCGATAATGAATTAATGGCTTAGTCTGGACAAAGAACAGACTAGGCTTTTGGTGTTAATTATCAGGCGCATAATGACATTAATAGAGACAAGGCAATGGCTGATATATAGTCATCAAACAAAGCTAATACGTTAGGTATGGTTGGTTCTGGAGCAGCTGCAGGCGCAGCTATAGGATCTGCGTTTCCAGGACTAGGAACGGTTATTGGCGGTGCGGCAGGAGCTGTTGTTGGTCTTATTGGAGGATTATTTGGTAGCAAGAAAGCTAGAGAGAAACAACGCAAAAAGATATTTAATGCCCAATAGAAGGTAAATTTAACGAATTAGATTAATCAGTCATCGGCCGCAACAGAAGGTCTTACATAGCAATACTATTTAGACAATGGAAATACGTACGATGATGTGTTATACGCTAACAGAGGAAAAGATTTAAGAAGACCAAAATATGTTAAAAGGAAATAAAGTATGGACCCCTAATGGTTATTAGGCTGGTCCAGTTAATAGTTTAGTCGGTAAGGGGGAGTCTATTATAGACTATACCAATGGTACCGGCACTCTTGTAACAAAGGGTAAGGTTGGCGTAGATAATCAACCCAGTTCAGTTAGAAGAGATGATAATAATGTTATAGCTGGTAATGATATAGATTGGAGCAACGGTATGAAATTTTCAGACTAGGTAGCTCCTCTTACAGCCAAACTCCAAATGTATAACGGAATCGAAAAGAGGGTTAACAAGAAACCTGAACTCAGCTCGCTGTCTAAACAAACAATGGAGCTTTAGAAGAGTCAGTTAGATCGCGCTAAAGCCCCTATTTTGCAAGCTATGAAGAATATTACAGACAGACAAGAGAAATAGCATTAGGTTGAAGATTATGCGGCCTATGTAAAAGCTAACAGAGGTATGGATAAATTTGACGAGGGAAAGAGCTTTTGGAGATCATATACAACAGGCGGTAAAGGTAAGGTGTCAAATCTTATGCTTGATGCAGGATACGCTTTTCCGGCATTATTAGAAACATAGATGCTTAATCACTGGCGTAGAGAAAATCCTGTTATGCCAAATATCTACGCGGCTAACAGATATGCTCCAATAGCATTGCAGACTATGGCTGGTAATAGAATGTCTGCAAATCCTGTACTTGAAAAGCTGTACGCACAAGATAGACAAGCTGCTTATTAGTTAGCAAACGCCGGTGGTTATACAGGTGGTCAAAGATAGGCTAATAGAACAGCTTTAGCTTTAGGTAACTAGAGAAACATAGCTGATGCTCTTATGAATGTACAGGAGAAGAATATCGGTTATAGAAATGCTTATGCAGAAATGGCAGCTCGACTTGGTGATAGTGATGCTCAAAGACAGCAATAGGCTAATCAGTATGGTTGGGAAGCTTACAATAAAGCTCATGGTGCTAAGACCAAGGGTATTGAAACCCATTTAGCTAATCTTGGTCTTATTGGGCAAAAGTGGTTGTCTCAACGTATTAAGAATAAGTAGTATGGAGATATTCTTGGTATGTATCAGCAGGACATAGATAACAAGAATGCTGCTTTAAAGACTATCTATGGTATTGACAGGGATAAAGGTGTCAATACCAGTAATACGCAAGGTAATAACACAGGAGTTTATACTGGTGGTACAGTTGGTTAGAGATAGTCTAGAACTAGTGTAAATCCAGACGCTATGCCTGGTACAAAATCAGCAGTTCCTACAACACTAAGTAGTTCTATTGGTAATATTGCTCCAGGATGGACTCCTGGTGGATATAGATTTATATCACCAAACTAGCAATACGCTATGAATAAAGCTGTACAAAATAGCCAAAAGGCATTAGCTACTGCTAGAAATAAAGAAGCGTTCGATAGACTAATGTATGGAGACTACGGATCTGGTAGAATTAATTTTAATAACACATTGAAAGGTTCTTTGTACACAAATGGATCATATCTTAACAGTTTACTTCCATTTGAATGGTGGGCAGGGCCTGATGGAGAGTTTGCTCCTAGATAGCAATATCCTTTAACTTGGGGAGATTATGTATCATGATAGGAATGTATGATGAACCAGTAGCGGTCCCTATTATAGACCTACTGGATAGCAATATGATGTCACAGTACATCAGCGCTGCAAGAGAACAATATAATTAGGCTGTATAGGAATAGAAGGATTTCGCTAAGGAGTTTGGGGACTTATACAGCCCTAGTGCTAGTTTAAATAAAGCTTACTACGATTAGACCAAAGGTAGAGTTAATGCTGGTCTTAACCACCTGTATTAGAATGGTATAGATCCGCTTAGATCTGCTGAGGGTAGAGCTTACATAGCTAAGATTATTAGAGAAGCTCCATATGATAAAATTTCTAAATGGAAAGCTGACGCTGATAATATGAAGACATTCTAGAAAGCTGCCGCTTCTATGGTTGCTGAAGGAAAGCTTACTCAAGATTAGCTTAATTGGCAAATGCAGAAGTATGGGTTGGATTACGATAAATTTGATCCATATACTCAAAACTGGAACACTTTAGCACCTACAAAGATGGATACACTCGAAGATCTCACAAAAATCCCGTATAGTGTACTTAAACCAAGTAATCTTACACAACAGTAGGTTGAAGCTATGGGATATAAGTATGACCCAAAGAATGATTATACTGGTATTACAGATCAGATGATTATGGATACAGCCGGTAAAGCAATACCTTCTGTAATGTCTATAGCAGCCGGCGAATATTACTACGACAAAGCTAAACAACAGCTTCAGTAGGCTGGCGTAACTAACCCTACAGATGATTAGGTTAAACAACAACTGCAAGGTACAGTAGCACAACTTTGGGAAGGTAAGAAGAATATAGCTTGGGATCCAAATAAATATTCTTTACTTAACTATCAGAACACACTTGCAGATCAACTTGATGCAAGTAAATCGGCTAGAGATCTTGCTAATCAAAAGGCTCTGATTGATTATAAGACAGAAGATGATGCTAAAAGAGTGTCCTTGGGTATAGATGGGCATGGATCTTCTGGAGATAATTATAAAACAATATTTGATACAGCAAGAGAGTAGCCATATAAACCTGTTACAACATCAGTAAACAATCTAAGAGAAAATGGTGTTACATTGGTAGATCCTGATGCGCAGTGGACTGAATACACATAGTCTCAATCATAGGGCGACGGTAACAACAAGTAGAGACAATCTGCTAAATAGCAGATTGTTACTGTTAACGATGGACAATATATAGCTAAGTCCGGAGCATTTAAATAGTTTAATGAAGGTAGATCTGACAATGTTAACTATGGACTCTATAAGAAGCCTGGAAGAAAAATTACCGCAACAGTAACATCTGGTCCTACATATAACAAAAAGCTTGACAAGTATTATATCAAAGCCAATGTTATATCTGTGGATAACAATCAGTCAGCTGGAACAGTTGGACAAACAATATGGGTCGAAGTTAAACCTGGATATATAGGGAAGGCTCCTAATAAAGCAAATTAATTAAATTATGGCAAACTACAATTTACTTAAGTCCCCATCAGAGGACTATTTTAGAGGATAGGCTAAAAGATTTGGTATAACACTACCAAATCAACGCCAATCCGTTCCTAATAAAAGGACTTAGGCTAATGTACCAAGTTATATATCAAGGCAATCTGGCTCTAGATTGGAGTCTGACATAATGCCTCATGGAGAATGGTATAAGCCTAGTCAAAAATCTATTCAGAGACAGAAAGATGCTATAGCTGAATATGATTGGAACAAACATATTGATGGCTTATACAAGAAACAATATCAGTCAAACAGACAAAAGATTGATGCTCAAGATGATTCAGAAGGCATGCTTTCTGACGCAGCTAAAGAGATGCAAACATAGCTTGAGGAAGATAAGCTGTTTGAGGACTTTAAAAAGACTGACATCTACAAAAATTCTGTTGGCTCTGATATTGGCGGTATAAATGAACTTGGAAAAGATAGTTTTCAATTCACATTGTGGAAGATTGGCTAGAGAATTGGCTTGTTTTCAAATCAGTCTAGCGATCTTGGAATTGAAAGCACAAAGGGTAAAATTGCTCTCGCACAAACAGACCAAGCAAAAGCAGATGCTTGGGCTAAACGTGAACGATTAAGAAGAGATTTAAAGTCAAAGAAGGACCAATGGAATTATCTTAAAGCTAACCCAAAAGCTCAAGTTAAAGGAGATGCATGGAAAGATACGTATCTTCTTGGACAGGATTTACTTAAGACTTATGATTAGTTACAAGATAAAGACCTTAATGAGTTAGCTGATGCTTACAAAGCCGCATGGATGAAAGAGCATAATGGAGACGCTACTGAAAAAGCTTGGAAAGATGCATTTAAAAACGTTCTTGGTTTAGATAATGCAGTCACAAATGCAGCTTCTTCTATCGCTGGATGGGTATCTAGTTTTATTCAAAATAGAGCAAGAGAAGCTGGTATGGCGAGCTCTACTATTAATACATTTGATGGTACAGATAGATCTAAAGAACAGATGGCTAGAGATTGGATTGATAATTACAATAAATAGCTGTCTGATAGATTTGAAAAAGCGCACGCTGGAATGGATTTAGCGCAAAAAGAAACTGAAGCTAAACAATTTAAACAAAAAAGACAGCAAGATTTAAATGATTACAAAGAAACCCTTGATGATCAAATGCGTAGAGCTTCAAAATGGAAGAAGTTCTGGAATGTTAGCAAGCATGCTGAGAACCTAGCTAATATACATGCCGACGATGATCTTTTAACACCAGATTACTGGTTATGGAATCTACCTTAGCAGATGGGTTCTTCTTGGTCTTCTGATACAGGAAATATTGGTAATCTTATTACAACTGCTGGTACCGTTGGTTCTTTTGCTTTGGGTGCAGCTGGTCATCCAGAAGCAGGTTTTGCATTGTATAATGCTGCTAATGCGGCAGCTCTTCCATTTAATCTATAGGGTGCAGAAGATGAGAACTACGCTGAAATTGCTCAACGTTGGACCTAGAACTATCAGTAGAATCTTAATAAGTATGAGGCACAGGAAGCATTTGGTAAAGCTAAAGGTATCTCTGCGTCATACAAAGATCTTCAAAAGCAATCTATAAAGTTTGCTATACAAAACGGCATGTCTAAGAAAGATGCTGAAGAAAGATATGATTTAAAGACGTAGCAAGGAAAGGAAAAAGTTCTTGGAGATTATTTGATGGGTATTACAAAGAGTAATGATCCTCGCTTGTCTAAAGCTAAGCTTGGCACCACTAAAGGTCTTGAGTAGCAGTTTATGATAGACAACGTTAGAACTATGGGTACAGAAGTTGTACAAAACGTTATATCGTATGTGCAACCTTGTAACAGCCTTTCTAATCTATACCGGCAAGCTGTGTATAAGCTTCCAACAACTAAGCTTGGTGCAAAACTTGCTACAAGTAAAGCTGGTAGATTAGTTATAGGAACAGATTATGCTCTTGCTGGATTAAATGGTGCAGTTGAAAACAAATTTGCACAAGCCGGTCAGTATGTTAACTCTCTTACAAGCGCAGCTGGCAAAACAGGAGCTAAGATTGGTTCTATAACAATGGACGTACTTGGAGGTGGAGTATTAGGGCACTATGTTGGTGCTGGTATCGGCACTGCTGTAGGAGAGACAGCTAGGGGCATTAAAGGACTTGCTAAAGAAGTAATGCCCCAAGCTCTTAAGGACGCCGGCATTATGGCTAGTGAGGCTATTGCAAAGAAAGCTGAAGCTTTAGCTACAATGGTTGGCGCTAAGACACTAAAGAGAAAGTTATTGAAAGCTGCAGTTAAGAATCCCAACACAATGGCAGTTTTGAAGATGCTTAATAAATATGGAGTCAACACTGTTAGAGCTGGTATTATAGATAGGGCATCCGAAGGTAACGAAGAAATTGTGCAGTAGTTGAATGCTAATGCTGCTTAGGAATTCGCTAAAACGTACGGCTACGGATCAGCTGACTTACTTAGCCTTGCATTCTAGGATATGGCTCATAGCAAAGAGGTTGCAGACTTCTATAAAGGTATGTTTGGTCTTGGAGAATCTGAGCTTTATAACGACATGGAGATGCTATCAAACTGGCGAGGTGGTTTTGCTATGGGTGGTATGCATCCTATGGTGGTAATGAATATCTATCATGCTGTTAACGATATAAAGAATACAGTACAAGTAAAGGACGCTATAATGCACAGCGCTCTTCTCGACAGAGAACAAGGAAAGATGAACAGAGCTAGCAATGCCGTTATCTCAGACCAGATCTCTAGGGGAAGATATAATTAGCTGACTACTGAAATACAGCAGCTTAGAGAGGCTGATTTAAAGCGAGAAAGACCACGTTTTGGTGAACAATATTGGAACGACTTGCAGTCTAATGTAGAGCGTATTGCAGCACTTGTAAATAATAAGCAGATTGAACAACAATATCGCCTTAAAGGTATCAATAAAGGCACCGAGCAATATAATGTAGCAATAGCTGATAGAGCTAATATAGAACAACAGTTGGCTGCTAATAGAAGAGCTTAGTAGGAAGCAGAGGTTAGACTACAGTAGATTTATGATCAACAAGGTTATCAAAATCAGGTGGAACAAGCCGTAAATAGACAAGAGTAGTCAAGAGACCATATGTTAGCTGCTATAAATGCTGCAACAACAAAGACTAGGGCAGTTGAGTCTTACATTAACAGAAAGGTAGAAGAGTATAAGAAGTCACTCGATACTGCGGCTCTACCAAAAGAAGAGGTAGAAAAATCTGTAACAGAATATAAGGAATCTATCAAAGATGAGGCTAACGAATACGGCGAAAGGTTTGTAGAGAACTCTCAGAGAGAAGAACATGCTAGACACGTAAATAACTTCTAGAGAAATTCTGAGGCTCATAATAGAATGAAAGCCTTGCTTACTCTTAGAGCTAAGATGAATTCTATTGAAGATATTTTTAAGTTTGCTCACGATAAGCTTGGTTTAAAGACAGTTAGACCTGATGCTAAGTTATTGTCTGCTAATATAGATAAGTAGATTGCTCGTGCAAAGCAAAACTTATCTAAAGCTTATAAGAATTTCGATGAGAAGTCTACAGATGAACAGACGTTACAATTCTTGAATAGCTTTAGCGAGTCTGTTGGATTTAATGACGACGGGATTCAAGAACTTGAGCAAGCTATGGCTATGTATACAGCTAATGAGTCGTTACTTAATTCTACATTATCTATTCATACAGAAGGTGTTACGCGTGATGCCTATGGTAATCTCGAGTACAATCCAGACGAAATTAGATATCAAAGAAAGTAGGCTGAATTAAAGTAGAAGCTTGGTAATAAATACAAGCCAGAAGAGCATAAAAGGGCAGCTGCTAAAGATGGTTCTAAGAGCAAACTTAATGAGCGTATCACAAAGATTATTGACGCAAATAAGCAGAACGAAAACATCGACTGGATGTTGTCTGACATATATGCAGGTGACGCTGTAACAAAGCTTACAGAGGGCTATTAGAATGATATGCTTAAAGCTGCCGAAGAAGACGTAAAAGACATCAATGAACAAGCTAAGTAGGCTGTAGACACTACAGAAACATAGTAGAATCATACGGCTACTACAGGAGAGCTACAGAAGCATGCCGAAGAATACAGGCGTCGCAGAGATAAAGCTAGAGAACATTATAGGAAGAAACGCAAGGCTAGAAGAAATAAAGCTAGAGTGTCATTCTTCCTTGGTTTCGACGAGCTTGCCATGCAGTCTTTTGACGGTCTTATGGAGAATGCCAAAGTAGGCTTCTATAAGTTCGAGTAGCTTTATAATGATATAAAGACTATCCTCCAAGAAGAGACTGGACAAGATGGTGGACCATCTGTGTTAGCTTTGGCTAAAGCGATGTACATTCGCCATTACCTTACATCAACACGTAAAGAAAAGGAGAATATGAATACTCCTATGGATGTGTAGTTTTATGGTGCATAGGTTGCTACTCACGCTTCGCAGGATACATCTTTTGATGGATATAGGAGAGCTTTGAAGCAACAGCAAGATAGAGCTCTTATTCATTGTTTTCATACAACTATTGCATACGACGACAATAATACATTACATGTATTTGAAAACATAGACGAAATAGATAGACTTGAAGAGCAATCACATTATCCAGAGATTGAGGAGAATGTAAATATCTCTGATAAATAGTAGATTCTCGGATATTTGGCTGATAATACAGATAGATTTGGCAGTCAGGATTACTCTAATATTATTGATTCTATATTCTCGCAATCAAACAAAGAAGAATTATTACAAGGGTTTGCTCATTATTTAGCATCAATAGATACAGCTTACTTTAATGCTCAATCTATAAGAGATGGTGAAACTATTAGAGAGATGGCTCAAGCTATAATGCTTGGAACAGATGATAGTTTTGCAGACAATCTATTGGATAACCCAAATGGTATAACTGAGGCTAAACGGTATGTTAAATCTGTTAGAGACAGAATGCTTAACGGTGGTCAATACAGAGTGCTCGACACAGATATTCCTATCTATGGTTATGACGATAAGGGTAGAGCTATACAGTCATAGGCAGATATTATACTTGTAGACAATGATGGGCAACTTCTTGTGATAGACGTAAGGTCTTCTTTTAGACCTGATTTAAAAGCTAGAATGCTCGGCAATCAAAAGGTTAATGATCGAGCTAAAGAAACGATGATCCAACATGAGTAGAGATAGCTTCAAAGATTAAATTAGATTCTTTATGATACATTTGGTTCTAATGTAGAAGGTACGTATGTAATGCCGTTCTATAATGATAGAACAGCACATCTTATTGTAGCCGAACCTGTATTTAAGGTTGAGATGCTTGATTTTAATAAACCTGTAACACCTTATTACAATAAGTCTAATGAAGATATTTCTAATGAAGTTGTTAAGCCTCTACAAGACAAAGTAAATGAATTAAAGGAAGATTATCAGTAGTTACTTGATAGTATTACAGAAGCTGGTGATAAACAATATTCTGATTCTCATGCATTTAATAATACGTACGATATATTTAAAGAAGGCTCAAATAAGGATGAATTATTGCTTCAGATAAGAGACCTCCATTCTGCCATAGAATCTATCCAGAGTTTGAAAGAAGACGCTCAGATGCGCTTAAATTAGCTATTACAACCTAAATAGCATGAGAATACAGTACTGGAGTTTTATCCAGAAGATGCATTTGATCACGTTATTGTAGATGAACAATATTAGGCTGGCCTTGATACTCTTCACGAAGTTTGTAAGAAACTTGATACGCTGTTAAGCTCTATTACGAATCTTAATATCACAACAGCAGACGAACGAGCCCAAGTTAATGAACTTATCTACTCTATATACGATGCACAAACAGCTCTTGATCAATTCTACGGTAGCGATTAGTTTAAAGTTGGCGATACTTTACCAGAACAGAAGCTTATAGCAGCAGCTATTAACAAACTTGTAAACAATAGAATGATGTATGGAGATGCTGCGAATAAGGCTTTACAGATGTGGTAGACTTAGTTTGCTTCTAATATAGGCAATCCTAGCTTTACTTATTTCAATAAGATTAAATCGTTCCTCGCTACATTTGATGGTGAGTTTATGAACAGTCTTGTTGGCAATAAGAGTTTACAAAGATTCTGGAGTACAGTAGTAAATAATTAGCTTAAGTTCTTAGCTGACAACGCAAAGAATGTATAGAAGACTAATACAGCTCTCGATGCAGCACTTACTGATACCATTTATGACGCAGAAGACTTTATTAGGGAATACAATCAAAGATTCCCTGTGGATCCAAACGTTGACGATGTACTTGATATAAATAATGCACAGAGCATCAACATGATCGACGATCAATGGAGAGAATTGTACAGCGATACAACTAAACACTTCCCCGCATTTAGAGCAAAACTTGACCCACATTATTTCTCTATAGCTCTTGATCCATATTTAATTTACCCAGATGCTTCTGGCAAGTCTGGTAACGCTGAGCTTGTATGGAGAAATAATGAAGTGTAGCTTAAACTTACAGACTCTAAGGGAAAGACAATCTTTATGACATTCGATCAGGGTAACGATACTGGTCCTAGAGGCGTAGACCCAGTATATTTTGCTAGAAAGAAAGCCGCAGATGCCGTATTCGTATAGAAAGTTAAGTATATGCTTGACTTTATGAAGACGCATCCTGGATACCATATAAGCATGAAATTAAGTCGTTCTAAGGGCTCAATTAAGAATGGTAGTGAATTGCGGCCTGTAAGTAAATTCTTATTTGCAGGAACGCTTAATCAACACGATTTGTATAACATTACATGTGATGCTGGCAATAGAATAGGTTTTCTTAAGACCACTCAAAACGTGAATACCGGCGATGTAACGAAGATGGTGTACGGCGGCCCAGAGTTATCAACTCTAATCAACGGTTTCGATCTCGAATATGTAAAGCGTACAGCCATAACACAATCTGGTAATATTGTATACTTCTACGATACTGGTCAGGTAGAAAAAACTGTAGATAATAGATGTATTGGTACACCGTTAATACAACCTAAGTTTACAGCTGGTCAAGGTGGCTAGGCTAATAAACTTGCCGACCTTATCTGGTATAAGTGTTATCAAGGTTTGAATGAGTATCAAGGTTATTCTATAGACGACTTGCTTAAGCAGGTTCTTTATATTAAGGCTGACAATAAAGTCTTGAATGAGAAATACAACTCTATAGAAGGTCTTGTTACGTTAGATCCAGCCAATAAGAGAGTTATCATAGGTAATGTTATTTACCCTACGTAGAACCCTAATGTAGATTATGCTAACATCTACAACGCTCTATGTAATATGTATATGACGAAAGATGCTGCGTTTGTTCAACAGAACATGCAACAATATATACAATCATCACATAATAGCGTATTAACTAAGCTTAATGCACAATATGCATCAAATCCAAATCTCGATAAAGTAGAATTACCTAACGGTCTTACATTTACTCGAGAAGACTTTACTCATGATGGCAAAGGTACCACTGGTCTTGGGTATATGCTACGTAATGGTTATTTAATGTCATATGCTGCTAAACTTGATCCACCTACAGTATATGTAGATAATGTAGAGCTCGTACAAGATCATCCAGATGATAGTGCTCAATAGGTATCCAAAACAGTTGCTAAACAAGATATTCAAGAGCAGTAGAAGGAGATCGAAAGTTCCTTTATAGACTTGTTTTACGAACAAGATTTGTCAGAGTTTGAAGGATAGAAAGAAAAACCTTCGTTTGCTAATGCTGTTGATGAGTGGGTTAAAAAAACTACTGGTATTACTCCACAGTGGGTAGAAAGTGAAAGATTATCTGATGTAGCTTACAAAAAGAATAGCGCCGTACTTGCTAAATGTACAGACGCTGTTATCCAGATGTCTAATTCCGTTCCTTACACCATTGGTTTCCACGAAGGATTCCATAGAGCTTTAGAATTACTTGTAGAACCATCTGTTAGAGAACAAATGTACTCAGCATACAGAAAGTCTCACCCAGATGCTGCTACAGAAAGAGATGTAGCTGAGGGTTTGGCTGATTTATTCGTTGATTATATGCTCGGCACAAAGGATGCTAATACAATAAATAAACAAGGTTGGATTAAGCGAAGTGTAAAGAAGGTAGCTAATAGATTAAGTATTCTGTGGCATTACAGAAATAATGCTAAAACAATCCTCACTTTATTCAATGACATTAAGTCTGGTAAATACGCAGACAAGCAAGTAAGCAAAGAACAGCGTGATAGGTTTAAGAAACTATTTGGAGAAGATCTGCACTATGAAATAAATGGTCGTAAGTTTGATCATATAGGTTCCGCAGCTGAGAAAGAGCATATGGCTAGAGCTCTTGGTTATATCATAGTAAAGTCAGCTAAAGATGCTACAGATATATATGATGCTGTACACAACTCTTCGGAACTTCCTATTAAATATATACCAATGAGAGTTATAAATAATCTTATTGGTGAACCAGGCTCCGTTAAGCCTGTTTTGAACGGACAATATATGTCGATGAGTGCGGTTACTCCTACGCAGCAGGCGTTTAGGGAGATATTCTATGCCGAGCTTAACGATAAAGGCGAGGTTGTATTTCCTAACTTCTCTGCAATATCGAAAGAAGTATAGAAGTATCTTACTGAAATAATGGACGCTTATGATGGAAAATACAAGCATGACGATGATTCCGAAACTAGTGATCAGCAAGAGAATGATTATGGTAAATCTATTGAAAGATACGATAAGTCTTCATTTGAGTTTAGTAAGCTTGATTCTGTAAGTAAACCAGTAAAGATGTTCTTTGCTACAATACCTTACTACAAATTTGACGATAACGGTAAACTAACACTTGATACATCTAAGAATATGTACGGGGTGCCTACATTTATGCCCATTAAGTAGGTGTTTAATGTGGTGGTTAGTAAATTACATGACGTTAAAACGCCATTGGATTTATTAAATAGATTACAAGAGTTGTCTACGTAGAACCCTATGTATATGGCTATATATCAAAAATACAGTGATCTATACAATTCTGTTTACACATTCAATGATGACGATTAGCTTGAAAAAATAGACTTTGACAAAGAGGCGCTTATGGTACAAATCTTTACATCCATTAAAGGTCATGAGCATAACTTTATTATCGGTAGATCTATTCGTAATAAGAATGGTGGCGTTGAGGTTAAAATATCTGATGCAAACTTTGATAGAGACGCTAGAATGTACCCTAAACTTTGGAATTCATTCTTATCGTCTGGTCAATCAGGTTTGTTACAGAGATCAGTTGGACAGAATGGGCAATTACTTCTTTCTACAAAGTACAATACAAAAAACACTTAGGTAGATATGCCTACAACTGTAGCTAGAAACGCCTTTAGATTCATATCTCAGTTCTTCTCAGATTTGCAATCGTAGATATTGAATGATTCCGCTAGTGAGTTTAAAATAAACGGTAGAGTTAGAAATGCGGCATCTAATAGCGATATCGAAGTACTTAAGGATGATATATGTAAAGAGTTCAATATGCTTGGTATTAACTTTACTAAAGAAATGCTCGATCATATGTTGTCTACAAAGTACAATGGTGTTGGTAGAGATGCCTTAAAGAAGTGGATTACATCTACCGGTGTGTCTAATATTAACAGCTTTATTGATGCCGTAGGAAAGGTTGTTCAAACTAATGGTTATACAACACAGAAAGCTGTAGACGAAATATTTAAGACTGGTTTTGTTAGTGAGCTTGGTAATTGGGCTGGAGCTTATATGAAGATTACTACAGACAAAATGTCTAATGGTATGGATGGCACTAAGTTGTATAATGAGTCTCAAAACAACAGCATTAGTAACACTACTGAGAATCTTAATAGTCACGATAAGAATAATATGGTAGTAAAGACTATATTGTAGTCTAGCTATAACATAATGAACAATAACGGTGTTAATATGGGTTCTATTGTTGCTAAGCAATTGTAGAATGGTGAAGATTTTAATATTAGCATTTACACTCCTATTGGTTTTAAATCTGATAATCGTGGCGATAATGGTTCTAAATATAGTAACCTTGCAGAAGCTGAAGACTATATTAATAAGTTTGCGATGCTTCAGAATGGATATTGTATATTCCCAACGCTTGCAGATAAAGGTACATATATGGTTCTAGGTGGTATAAATATACCAGGAATGGAATTTGGTTAGGCTGAGAATGGTGTTTATACAGTATCAGGCGCCCCAAAGATGGTATTCTTGGATAGTATACACTACTATTTGCAGCCTAGTCAGTCTGTATTAAATCAATTTATCGACTACGCTTATACAGAACGTGAAGCTATTCTTGATTGTAGAGAACAACTTGGTTTACATGTATATAATCCTAAGGGTTTACCAGTACTGAACGACGAGGATAAGATAATGAATTACCACATCGGTAAGAAAGGTAAGCAGCCTGGTGGTATTCAGTTTAAATCACTTACAACACTTAGAGTATACGAGGATGGTTAGATTAAGCGTTACGAGATAAGTAAGATGTCTCCAGACGAATAGCTTAAGACTCTTAATGAGCAGTTCTTTGATAAATCTAGAGAAGAACAAGAATAGATAATGTCCTTAACTCTTCAAGAGCAATATGAAAACGAAGTAGATAAAGCCGTTAGCCTTGGTATTGTTTCAAAGGACGAAAAGTTTGGTTATCTTGGGCTTAACAATATAAACCTCAATTAGAGCCAAATAGACGCCGTAGAACGTACTTTGTACACTTAGATGCATAAAGACCTTACGGATAAAGGAATAACGCCTAATACGCAAAATTTGCAGCGTACGGCACATAGTATGGCTATAGCTGCTATTCTGCAGGATGCTACGAATAGAGCTATTATTTCTTCTGAGGAAAGCTTACGATTATATATTGGTAATCCTGGTTTCTTTAAGAATGTAGAAGATATTCAAAAGCGTATTGGTGGTCTTGTGTCTACCGGTGATGATAACGTTACATCTTTACCAAACTACGATGGTTCTGATGGAGAACTTTATAGGTGTGCTGAAATATCAGACTATGAGGTAGCTTCAAATGCTGATATTATGAGCGAACTTCAAGAAAGAATGCGCGATGGTGAGTTAAGGGAAATCTACGGAAACCGTTACGGTTTTAATGGTGTTGATGATTTAGATATTGGTGCAGTAAGAGCTAGGCTCGTAGATGATTTTGGTGAAGATGCTGTTAAAAAGATTGAATCTAGAGCCAATAACTTCTATGAAGCTTATACTGGCGGTATCAATGTAGCAGATGGTGCATCTTATATTACAGCTGATATGTGTAAGAGAATGCTTAGAGCTAGAGGTGCATTAACAAATGATGTAGCTAAAGCTATCAATATTCTCGAAAGCTCAGACAAGTATTCTTGGATGGATCAAAAAGATGCATACAAGCTCATCTATGATAAAGTAAATCTTGTTACAACTAAATATACTGCTTACGGATTTAGAGATCATACAACGAACGGAAAGAAGGTTTCTAACCTATCTGTGCCATACTATAACAAGTTTGCATTGTTCCCTATATTCGATTGTATAGCTACTGGTAAACTTAAGAATGTGTACGATAAGATGAAGGAGAATAAGATTGATAACCTCCTTATGACATCTGCGGTAAAAGTTGGTCTTCAAGGTCATTCTGAGTTCGATGGTGAAACCATTAGTAAACCTTTAAATGTTTATACACAGAGACTTTCTGCGCTTCGTAGACAGCTTAATACAGACCCTGAGGAAGGTGATGTTGTAGCAGCTGGTACACAGATGATTAAAGTTTGTTTATCTAGTTTACGTCTTGATAGAATGTATGGCGATATGACTGGAGAATAGCTTAGAGATAAGCTTATGGGTTCTATTAATAAACTTTCTAAACTTGGTGTAGATAAGTTTAAAGATAGATTCTATTCTAATGGTATTATAGATCAGAAGAAGCTTAGCGAATATCTTATCGAACAGCTTGGTACTAGAAATGCTAATAAGAATCTTATAGATGCTCTTACTTATAATCCAGAGACAGGATCAATGAATGCACCTATTGCATCTACAGCTGACGCTAGTTGGATGGAGTCTATGCTTATATCTGCAGCAAATAAGGATATTATTGATATTATGACTCCTGGTAGTTCATTTATTCAGAGATCTGTATTTGCTATTGAAGGAAAGAACGGAGAAGGTTCTATACAAGGCCAAGAGATTTATAATGGTAAAAGATTATAGATGATCAACGAAGAAGGTTCTATGGACGCCGTAATATCCATTGATTACTTCCAGGATATTCTTCCAAAGAACTTATCTTACAACGAGGCTAGACAATGGCTCTTAGATCATAATATAATCGGTGAAAATGCTACATCTAATACGATTGGTTATCGTATCCCTACACAGGCTCAGTCATCTATACATGCTTTACGTTTTGTAGATGTTGTGCCTGCTGTTAAATCTACAGTAATACTCCCAACAGAGTTTACTAAGATAACTGGTTCGGATTTTGATATAGACCACCTTTATTTGGCACGTTATAACGTCAATAATGAAGGTAAATATGAATTTGATCCCGAAAGCGCAGAAGGTTTACAGAATAGCATTATTGAAAGTATTCTTACTGTACTTAAGGATAAAAAGTCTCTCAACATCTTATATAAGTCTATTGATAATGATACAGAGCTTGTAACAAGTATTGCAGACGAGATTCCAGAACAAGGTAACACAAAGAGTGTAGCGTATAACTTTGGCACATTACATGAGTAGGTTACTCGTAAGAATGACTACATTACAGGTAAAACCGGTATTGGCCCATTTGCGCTGAATGTAACAAACCATATTCTTACAACATTGTATGGTGTTAAGTTTAAAGAATCTAGCTTTACAAAGGTAACAGGTATAACTGGTTTTGATTAGATTCTTGACGAAGATAACAATCAGATTTCATCTTGGTTATCAGCATTTATTAACGCACACGTAGATATTGTGAAAGACCCATATATCTCCAAGCTTAATGTAAACGGCTTTACGTACAATATGATTAACTTACTTGCTAGAAACGGTAAGGGCAAACAAGGACTTTATTTCTTGTGTCAACCTATTATTAGAGAGATGGCTAAAGCTGATATTGACGCCAAGTCTTAGTTCACTAGAGACCCCAAGGTGTTTAAATCTGCTTTCGAGATGAGAGATAAGAGGCTAGCTGAGATATTCCCTAGTGTAACTGGTAAAACAATAGACGACGATTATATAAAAGGCGCTACAGAGCCAAATAAATCTAAAGGTGAGCCTGCTAGACGAGCAGAAATAGTAAACTCTGTACTTAATAATATGGATATGCTTTAGAAGATAGCCAAGAATCCAGATTTGGTCTACGCTTAGACAGAAGAAGGAGAAAGAGCTAGGGTTTTCCAGGTTAACTGCTATATAGCCTGGAAATGTCTTGAGAAGTATTCTAATGCATTAAATAGTTTGGTGTAGTATACTAAGATTGATACTCGTAAACAAGGTAAGAATTTCCTTGAAATGCAAGCTTACCTTAGGGGGTACGAGAATCTTACAAACCCAGAAACTGATTAGCTGTTTGATATGGATTCTATTAACAACCTTATATACGGTACATGGATTGAGTAGAAGACAAGAGATGCTATTCAAGAGCCTATGAGAGTTATGTCTGGGCAATCATTCCAGGGAACTCCGTAGTTTATAGAACAACTTGTCAACCTGTCTGATGATTTTAAGTATAAAACAAATGATAGAGAGTCTGATTTGCTTAGAAACGCTAAGACCATGAAGAAGATATCGCAGGCTGCCAGTAGTTAGATTAAGGCTAGATACGCTCTTAGATTAGCCAAATCGTTAGGTATTGATGTTAAGGGTTTATTTGACGGTAACGCTACGATATTTGATAGGCTTAATTCTATACAGGCTTGCATTCAGCGCGATGCATATGGTCTTGGTAGATTAAAGGATAACTACTTATTATCTCATCTAGCTCCATACATTTAGGATTAGGATGTATTTGTAGCAGGTAAGATTACAAATAAGCCTAAGTTTATTAGCGTCATAAATAGCATGGATGAGAGTAAGATGTCTTCTGATATGTTTATAGAGTCTTGGGAAGAACTTCTTAACGACCCGCAAGCTAATGTAAGAAGATTTGCAAACGATCTCATATTATATGCAATACTTACATCTGGTGATACAAAGGGCTTTAATAAGATTGCAAAGTATATTCCTATGAGCTGGCTCGAGGCTAGGCATGATGAGAGTATAGTACCTTTCTCTGATTACATTAGAGAGCAACTTGAGGCTCCAGAAATTGATCATGATCTTATAGCTCAAAATAACTATATGGATAGCGATTTAATTAGTAGGGCTACATTTAAAGATTACTATTACGCTTTTAATGCTCAGTATTCTCCTGCCGTAATAATTAGTAAGGATTCTCATGAACATGATGCTTTGTATGTATCAGTTCGAAACGATGGAACAACATACAGTGATCCAACATCTTATACTTTGTATAAAAAAGTTGGAGAAGCTATGGTTAATGGATCCAAACGTGCAGTATATGCGTTATTACCTAAGAGAGGTTGGTCTGACAGAGACGGTCTTAATATATATGAGGCTGGAGATATAAATCTCAACGTAAACGGTATTCCGATGAGTCAAGAGATTATTGGGAACCAGCTTAATAAACTTATGATTTATCTTAGCCAAATGAAGCCAAACATTACTGATTAGTAGCGCAACAATTGGATGACATGGTTCAACCAAATGTACTATAACGCTAATTCAGAATATCCTACAATATCTAAAGCTGTAGAACAATAGAATACATAGAGTACTGTTGGTGAAGTAAAACTTGATGGTAAAGGTCCTTCTGGACAGACTATCTATATAAGCAAACAGCTATTCTATAAAGATCAGCCTCAGCAACACACTAATGTACAATATGTGTTTACAGATAACGCTCAGGCTTATGCTAAAGCACAGGGATTATCTATGCAAGGATTCGCTAATTAGAACCCAGTATTAAATGTAAGCTCTGGCGCTACTGGCACAAACCAAGCTTGTATTAGAACTGGTAGTGATGGTAAGGTTACTCCTAATGCATTTGGTCTTGTAGTAAAGGTTAATCAACAAGATGCTTCTGGTAAATGGCTTGCTAAAGACGGCTGTTTCTAGGATAATCAAGGCGATATAATGGCGTTTAAGTCGTGGGTAAATCATATGCTGTCTAGAATAGATAAGAATAAACCAATAGTATTCCCTGCCTCTATAGCTCTTGGTAAAGCAGCCCTTCCTAGAGAAGCAGCAGAATGGCTTAGTGTACAATTGCTGTCTAGATTTAACATTAAGTCTACAGTTCAAGAAAACACTAGAGCTGGTTATACTGGTTATGGATTATCTATAGAAGGTGTTGTAGACGATGATTACGCTAATACGTTAATTAAAGAAGAACAATAGAAGCAAGCTCTATCACAACTTAGGTTAACTAAAGAAGATATTGAGGAAGCTGAAAGAATTAGAAATCATTGCAAAGGAGGTAAATAATGAAAGAAATATGCCCTAATTTACATAATAAACAAGTAGCCAAAGAGTTTGGTGAGCTAAAAGATTTGTTTGGAGAAGAGACTGCTCATTTACTCTGGAGCAGAAATAATGGTTATAGTATAGATAAGGCGCCAAATGGCGCCGACTCTATATTATTTGGGGAACTTTTGCATGTAGCTAATGGTGATAGAACCCAGGCTCTTATATTGAAAGCAAAAACGTATTCAAACGAATTTTTTGATTGGTTTGGAGACTGGACATCTGACGATAAAACAAATGTATCTAAGGTTGTTGATAACAATGGAGAACCATAGGTAACTTATCATACAGTTGCCGGAATATATGATCCGTCTTTTAAAAAGTTCAACACGTATATAGAAGGAAGGCGAACTGCTATATATCATACTGATAGCTACGCAATGTCTGCCAGTTATAATAGTGTGTCATAGGAAATAGAAAGAGGAAACCGTCTTGGGCATTATTATCAAGACGATCATTATAGATATACAAAAATTAACTATCTTAATATAAAAAATCCAAAAGTATTAGACGCTGAAGGAAGAGATTGGAGATACGTACAGAAGTACGGAGATACATATCTATCAACAAGAAACGTTGAGGAAAAATATCTTCTAAAAAAAGACAAGAAAACAATAAACAGAGCTTAGAATTTATTAAAACTAATACAATCGAATGTTTTAACATACGATAAAGTTAACAAAGAAATAAAACACGGTAAATCTGTATTTGGCCTTTCGTTTATTAGAGACAATGATATAGGGATATTCTACTAGCTCGCTAACAAAACTGGACGTTTTGTTCCATTTAAAAAACACAAAGAAGAATTCAAATAGCAACTTACTAAATTTTTAAATGAAGTTATTTCTGAATAGCAATAGATTGAAGATTCGTAGTTTGATGGAATTATTATTAACAATGTAATAGATTATGGAAGTGGTTCCGAAAACGACTCTCATACAGTGTACGAATGCATATATAACTCTTAGGTGAAGTCTGCATTCAATAATGGATAGTTTTCTAATCCAGATGATATGTATGCGTCTCCTCAAGGTGACATTAATCTTGGAGCAGCAAAAAGATTGTCAAATATTCAACAAAAAGGTGATATATCTATATTATAGTAGTATCTAAAATCTCATAGAGACGGAATGTCTAGTACGGCGCTAAAGCTTGTTATGGCAGCTGTAAACAGATACTTTAACGATAATAATACTGGTATAACATATGAGATTGTGAGTAACCTTCCTGGAGGAGAGGCTGCTCATTACGATAGATCAAATAAAGTTATTCGTATAAATAAGAATGCTAATTTTAGAAACGAAAGTAAATCTACTACTCCGGAAGTATAGACAATTATACACGAAATGCTTCATGCTGTCACAGAGCACGCGATTAGCAACGATTCTAGGATAAGAAAGTCTTTTACAGACATATTAAATAAAACCAAGAAAGCTCTTGGCGAAGAAGCTAAAGATTATGGCTTATCTGATGTATATGAATTTATTGCAGAACTTAGTAATGCGCAATTTGTAGAAAAGCTCAAATCCATACAATATACTCGCAAATAGACGTTGTTTGACAAAATTAAACAAGCAATAAAGAAGATATATTCTCAAATATTCACAAGTTATAAAGATTTTATAGGTTCTAATAATGTGTACGAAGCTGCTGTTAATGATTTGTTTGCCGTAATGTCTCACAACGAGCAAAAGGAAGATAATATCGTAGACGAAGATATTAATGATAGACTGGCTTCTATACAGGCGTCTGAAGACAAAGTTAATTAGATACATCATAGAATAACAGAACTTTTTCAAGGGTTATATAAAGACTATAAGAAACAACTTAATAAGGGCGCTAATAGACAGCGTAGAGAGGATCAAATATGGTCTACTATACAAGAACTTAAGTCCCAAGAAAAGAAAGAGTCTTCAAGAATAGCTATACAGTCTGCTTTAAAGACTATTGGTGTATTCGCAAGAGATCCAATTAATAATACTATTTTACAAGCTCGCAGAGATACTATTTTAGGCTTCTTATAGGAATGTCAGAAGAATAATTTTGATAGCCTTACAGCTGAACAAATACACGATATGAAGTCTAATATTATAGATTTCTATAACGATCTTGTTAAGACGTTATCCGACAATCAAATTGATCTCGATGCTAGAGATTAGGCTGATGTTGATACGCTTAATGCTACAGTAAGATAGATTAATCAATTATGGAAAGATGCTGCACAGATTGTAGCAGATAAGATAGTTGATGAGAATGTAGATAAATACATTAATGAGTCTGAAGAAGAGAAAAACAAGATAAAAGCTGTAGCTAAAGATTGGCTTCATAAGAATGATATGTATGGAGACGAATCCAAGCTTACGTTATTCTTTAATTATTCTAGACAAAATAGCCCTATTATACGCCAGGCGTTCTAGATGATACAAGACGCAGACTAGTAGACCAGAAAAGATTCCCTTCCTGTTATGCAATAGATAGCTAAGGCTTTTAATAAAGCTAATTCTATTATAGATGATCTAACTCCAGGAAACTGGCAGACCATGTTGATGGAAAGATATACAGACGGTCCTAAGAAAGGAGAGTTTACTGGCTTATTTAGATCCGCTGTTAATAGAGGTTAGTTCAAACAAGACTAGGAAAACTTTAAAGAAAAACTTAATAAAGAATGGCAAGATAAGTATGGTTATTTCTACTACAAGGATCCTATTACAGGAGAAACTTTAAGAAGTGACACAGAGTCATCTGTAGAAGAAGAACAATGGATCGGAGATAAAGAACCAAGTTATGTAACATATCAAAGAAGATATGAGGAGTGGCTCTGTGACCACGCTCACAGAAGATATTCTAAGACATACTTTATGGAGCGCCTTAGTAAACCTTATGATCCAAAGACTAGAACTGGTCACGGTTTGTCTCCAAGAACACTCTCTAGACAACAATATATACAAGATCAACTTAATTATCTATTGCAGAAGTGCTCTGATAAATAGACCGGTTTGTCTTATCCGGAAAAGCTTAATTCTCATGACTATCAAAAGTTATAGATGTGGAAGGATGCTTTACAAGATTTAGGAAATCCATTTGATCAAGAAGGTAATCTTAAGGATGGCGACGCATTACAAACAGCCCTTGAAATACAATCTTGGAACAACTGGCTAGCCAAACAAACTGATTATTCTACAGATTTTGAAGAGTTTGATAAAGAATATAAGAACATTGTAGACTAGATTAAAGCTGGAGAAAAGACTACGTAGGATCTATACAAGTTTATTGATGCAAATTCTGAGTACGGCATAAACCCAGAATATCTCGAATACATTTTTGGTAAGAATAATTCTGCTAAAGAAAGTTTATAGAGAATGTTTTAGAACTCAATGAAGAAACTTATTAAGACAAAGAATGGCTTCGTTAAGGATTTTAGTAATGTAATTTTCTCTGAGCAGCCTGATGGTACAGTAAAGATTCCAGATATGTGGTTCTACTCAAGATCTGCAGATATTAAGAACAACGAAGAGAACAATGCTACTGGTGTAGATCCAGAAGAATTTAGATCCGCCTTTGATATTATAGAAGTTCCTTATACAGATCCATCAGGAATGCAATTAGCTAAAGACGGAGTAACAAAATTTGACCCGCGTAATAATCCAAATGGTATAGAACCTATGTCATGGTTTGAGTATATACTTAAACAATACACTGATGCAGCTCTTGATGGCAGAATGCCTAGATATATATCATTAGACGGTAAAGTTGGTATTGATTTCGCTACACTTGGTAGTAATCGTTAGGCTGTAGAGAAATGGATAGCAGAGAATATTCTTATGTACACTAAGACATGGGAAGGCAAAGATGGCACAATGAAAGCCAAGCAAGTACCTCTTACAATATTCTCTCAAATAGTTCCAAAGAGGGCTACATTTGGTGACAATTAGCCTACATCTAGATACATACCTAAAGGTCGTTTTACAACAAAGAAAGGATCTTCTACATCTTCTATATACGACGATAAGTTCTATGATGGTGATAGAAGCGGTTTACAGCCAGACTTTGATAAGTATGGAGATAAAGACTTTGTTAAGTTTATATAGAATGGCGACGCTAGAGCATAGTATTACAATCTCCTTGTACAAACTATGGAGTAGCAATGGGATAAACTAGGGTTAGATCCATCGTATAACAGATTTAAACTTCCTCAAATAGAAGGGACTTCTAATATTAAGACATCTAGAGCATTAGGTAGTCCTGGAAAATTTGTTAAAAACTTACTTTAGAATGCTACTGGTGCTACATCTGACGATACAAGTATGAGAGATGAAGGAGATTTTGTACAGCGCAATGGTAAATGGGTTCTTAAAACCGCGCCAACACGCTTTATAAACGAAATGGAAGATCCTTCAATGATTAGTTCGGACTTAGCTTACACTGTAGGCATGTTTGTAAATATGACTAACAACTTTGTAAATAAATCTAAAGTGCAAGCCAAACTTGAAACGCTAGGTTATAATTTGTCTGACGAGACAAGGGATTCTGAACACCAAGGAACTGGCACAAGGTAGTAGGAGCGTTACGCAAAGATGTTAAAACAGTTATTTTACGAGTCTAGGGAAACAAATGACGATCCTGGAGAAAAGCCTTCAAAGAAAGCTATTGCAGCAGCAAAACTTGTAAATAAAACTAGGGGTATTTCTGCTTATCTTATGCTTGCAGCCAATATACCATCAATGCTTGTAGGCGTATGGGATTCTTTTACACAGATGCCAGCATAGGCTGCTAGAAATGACCAATTTGGTTTTAGAGACCTTATGAAAGCATATCTTTATACAGGATTTGATCTTATGAAAGTTTTAGCCAACATTGGCAATCCTATAGCTAACTGTAAAGCTGTAGCCATGATGCAGAAAGATGGTCTTGTTAGAACAAACGACGAAACGTTTAAAGATGCTTACCGCAATAGAATCACGAAGGCTTTAAAACAATCTGCTACAGGCGGTTATACAATGGGCGATTATATGATGAATATGCTTGCTTAGAGAGCCACGTATAATGCAAAGAAGTACTATCCAGGTAATTCTATTGTTAAAGAAGGGTTTTATACAAAGGCAGAATTCAATAGACTAATGGTTAACAGTGGTCTTACATAGAAAGAGATTAATAGAGACTGGAAAGATAATCACGGAGAATCTATGTGGGATGCATACTATTTTGATCATGGTATAGCTAAAATAAAACCATCGTATGCTAATGTTTAGACATAGGATAGTAAGTTGTCTGCTACTATATAGCAAACTATGGCGTTACTTAATGGTAATTCACCAAAGAATGATCAATCGGCTGTTAGTAACAATGTCTTGCATAAGTTCTTTTTCTTAATGCGTAACTTCTTTATACGTAGAGCAGAGCACTGGTTTGCTGGATATACATCAGATAATGTCGTAAGAGAATTAGAATAGGTTAAAGAAAATGTATAGAGAGGCGGTACTACAACTATTAAAGCTAGAACTGTTCGCAAGCCTTTAACAAACGAGTAGAAAGCGCAGAGATGTATGTACGACTATAGTACAGGAGAAGCTAATCCTGCTGTACTTGTAAACCTTATGAGAGGCGCTCACACTTAGCTTAGATGGTTTAATTAGTAGATGTTTAATCGTTAGGCTATACTTGTAGATCCTGTTAAATTTAATAAGAACGAAGTTAAGTCTCTTAGAGAATTTTTAACATGGGGTCTTTGTCTTGCGTTACTTTCTGTAGGATGGATGGCATTCCATAGATATGTACAGAGTGATACAAAAGATCTTAAACCTAAAACTTACGAAGAGTCTTTGCCTACATTAAAAAACTTTGTAGATTAGAAGGTTTACCTTAGACTTATAGATTAGTGCATGTTTAGAACTATCGACTCACAATTTTAGTTATACAACGTCTATTAGTTTGTAGATATGGTTAAGTCTGCCACAACTGTAACATCTGCTGTAGAGAAATTTACAGAAGTACCTACAGCTATTGCTGATGCTGTTGGATTAACAGGAAATAATCCGACTGACATTATTTCGTCTGACTCGAAGTACAAATACTTCCCACGTTGGTAGAGATCGTTAATGACAGCCTCTGGGGTCCTCAACAATATACAAACATGGGGATCCAGTAGAGGTAATGACAAAGTAGGTAGATGGTACTTTGATAACACCGTAACTGGTACTGTATTCAAGATGGGAGGATATACATGGAAAGGTGACGAAGAAAAGAAACGTAGTTCAGGTAATATGCTTGAAATGGCTCCAATGTAGCCAATGCCAAAAATGGCGCCTATGGCACCAATGCCTGGATTTTAAACGCGTACTAAGACATTTCACATAAACTAAACCAAACAAAATAGGGGAGCAATACCGATAAGGTACTGTTCCCCTATGTTGTTATATAAGGCTTTCTAAAAAGAGTGGAGCCTCGTCTGCTAACGGCATAGCGTAATCCGTTTCTACAGACAAGGTGCTATTACATAGCAACAATCTCCCTATATCTGAAGTAAGACCCCAAAACTGCAAAATTCGAGTCCTTTCTTCTAGCGTTGGAGAGATTACTCCATCTTTCATCTTATATATTGATGGCGTCATACCGAATTTATACACCATATATGGTATATTATTGCATCGCTTAGTATAAACGCCCTTTAAACTAGCTGATTTAATAAAACGTCGTGCTCTATCTATTGATAAAGCATTTCGTACATCGTCATTTACAACGAAGTAGATACTACGATAATCTCCTGGTTTGTCAGGATCTTCCGTATAGACGTCTATAAACCCTGACTCGGCAGAGAAATCATCTAGCTTTAAATTCTTTTCAATCAGAGGCATTACTACCTCTGCAAATCTACTCATAGGTTTAAGGTTTCGCTACCATCTCCTTCATAATATATTCTAGTATGATCCCAGTTTCCTGTTCCCATATGCCAAAGTATATCACTCATCGCATTATCTATATCTACTCCTCTAGCAGAAACTTGAGCCATGTCAAATTTAAAGACACGTATATCATTGCTACCTGTTGTGTCAATAGCAATAATATAAAACTCAAATCTCCAAAGGCTGGGAGCAAGATTAAGATTATCAAGATACCAATATACTGCTTCTTGGTAAAAACATAATTGACGACAGTAATCAAATTCTTTCATACTATCTTCAAAATGCCAAAGCTTTCCAGTAGTCTTAATATCCATTATAGTACATACTTTATTATCCCAATCAAATGTACAACTATCTAATAGTGATTTGCAAGCTATCGGAGTAAGTGCATTGTGATTTAAAACGTCTGGTATACTATATTCCCAGTTTATCTGAAACTCATGGTATATATGTACACTGCCATGATCTCCTGCTCGACGTAAGAGCTGTCTAGCCAACTTATGTTCTCCAACATTATGTTGAATAGCTGTAAGTTGGTCTAGATTATATTGGGATATAAGTATCTTATTTGTCTTTAGAGCTTCAATATAATCCTTATACTCTACGCTCATTTTAAGCGCCTCTGAGAGGATTTTGTCTTCACTCTTACCAACTATACTATAAGACTTACGATAAGCGTCTGAAAGCTGTTTATTTAGCTCTATTTCGACGGTATTTATTAAGTTTTCACAGAACTTTTGTGCTTGTGCACTTTTAGGTTTTTCTCCTTCAAATAATACGTAATCATCCCAGAACTGTTCTGGTTGAAGTAGAAATTCATGAATCATGGTTCCTCTACGTAATTGAGGGAGGTCAAGTCCCTTTTCTTCACCATCTAACATTCTACGAAAAAAGGCTGGACCCTTATTTAAGAACCAGCCTATAGCACTATTGCTAACGCGTGTGTTATCTTCGTAATACGGAATGTCATATGACAGTATTTTGTACTCTGGGTAATTCATTAGCAACCGCAATCACAACATGTGTCAACATTCTTTAACTTCAAACCTTTTAGTTTGTTGTTCGGACGCGTATGAGGTTTAATAGTACCTCCCTTTGGAGAAAGGTTCATATCCTCAAACAATTCCTCAAATGTAACAGTAGGATAATCATTAGCTTCCTTTACGAAAGAAATGATGTTATCAAAACTACATACCTGGAAATTGTCCTTAATAAAGTCTGTCAAGAACTTCGCCTCATTCTTGTTATCAAGACGGTCTTCGAGTACCTCCATAATCAACGATGGTGACATCTCTTCAAACTCACGCCAATAACGAATACGAGAACAACGATCAATCAGATATTCAGATATTTCATCTGTGTCATTACAAGTAAACAAAATCATATGCTTACCCTTTGTGTCAGTGCCGTCAAGAATCTGCAATAAAGCAGAATCGTCGTAATCATCGAGGAGTTTATCAAGTTCATCAAACAAGAAACATACACTTGTATCACCAAGCTTCTCTACTAGAGTCTTTAGAATCCAAGGGCGAATATTCTTATCAATGTTAATGATTGGAAGACCACTCTTATTAGCTATGACTTTCATCATAACTGTCTTACCAGAACCTTTCAACCCTGCAAGCATTACACCAGTAAAGCCACTATCAGCCAAATTGTAGCTGTTAATAACCTTATTTACGAATCGATTGTCGCGATCTGTACAATATACCTTAGAAGGTAAAGAAAGAGCTTCTGTTTCTTCAAGTGTGATCTGATCCGTATAGCGGTCTACTTTAATATTGTAAACTACTCCTGGAGCTAAATCACACTCAAGACCTTCTGTGTTAAACTTAAAACTTATATTCTTACCTACTTTCAAAAATTTCTTTTCCATATTTACTGATATTAAAATACTCAAATATTGGCTTTAATCTCTTCAATCATCTCATCTACTTGTTTGTGGTTTCTAACAAGATAACACTTCATTTTACTTCTGTGTCGTTTGAGATAATACTTGAAGAGTTTCCACCGAAGTGGAAAGGAGTCCCCCATAAGACCTTTACATTCTACCATGAATCCTTTTCCGAGGAAATCTGGCAGATATGTAATTGGTCTTATTTTTTCTCCTAGATACTCGAATTTGTTTAATAAAGTAAAATGCTTTGGCTCATACTTAACAGGTATACCTGCCTTCATAAAAGCTTCATAAGTATAGCATTCGAGCTTACTCCTAAAATGGATACCATACTTATCGACTGCTGTCGCATTTTTTACCTTACCTTTACCACTCTTGCCTATCATAAGAAAACTTCTTACCTCTTATCTTAGAGACAATATTTCCTTCAAAATAGACAATATCACCGTCTGTTACTTTAGTAGAATCACCATGATGAACACATGCACATATATTACCTTCGTCGCTGTAACTATCCCAGATAGTCATACGCATTTTATTTGGTAAATATATACGCAAGAATCCACCTTTCTGTAATGAGATTCGTTTCGTCAGCTTTTTCGTCAGCCACTTATGCAATAGAGGAGACATTACTGCACCTCCTAGCACTCCAAGCAGGCATGCTATTACTATATCAATCATACTTCTGTAACGTTTTATGTAACCAGTCTTTCATGGTGCTAAATCCGTTGTCACGAACAGCATCTGATAGATCTTTGGCTTTGAATTTTTTGTTAATGAAAAAGGCATCTAATTTGTACTGTTTGCTATACATCCTTGACTTATGAACTCCTGTAGCATCTCTGTCATATAATATGACAATATGTTTCCATTTAGAACGTAAATACTTGAGTATATCGTCAGGAATGAATACTGTTTCACTAGCTGCGGCTATAGCGTTAAATCCCATTTCGTAACATACCATGACATCTTTCAATGACTTGGTTATTATGAGTAGATTGCCACCCTCTTTAGGTAATTCGGCTAATCCCTGTACGTGCCGATTAGTCAGATTGGTACGCCATTTAGTATACTTAGAGGCAAGTGGGCGATAAATCTTAAACTTATCATACACCTTGTATGCATACATAGGACTAGTTTCTTTGTAGATACTTCGGACGATACTATTACAAAGAAAGTATTTAATGCTGAATACATTGAATTTCTTTAACGTATCTATATGAATGCCAAACTGTTTCCAGTACTGTTTGTCTACATTGGTAAACGACTGCCGAACTATTCCGATATCAGTTTCACCTTTCGGCTTATCGTACGTATTTGCCCTGCACGATGTGTTAGGGTTTATTCTGCGTACGATACGCAATAATTCTCGTTCTAGCTCTTCTCTTGTCGTTATACCTTTGTATTCTTTTAGGAACTTTATCGCGTTTCCACAATCACCAGTTCCAAGGTCTTTCCATAGCAGTCCTCCGGTTTTGGATTGAAATATTCCAAATGACGGGTTTTTGTCTCCAGACCTTAATGGGCTATTCATTAGTTTTCCAACTTTGAATTGTCCAATACAATACGTATAGATGTCTAAATCAGTTAACTTGTCTAATATGTCTCTTAATGAAACTGTTATTGCTGTTCTAGTACTATACATAACTTATAAGTTAGGGCTAGTTGCGGAATCGAACCGCTTCCGTGCACGGATCCAATCTAGCCATATAAAATGAGCAGTTTAATGACATGCTCAGGTCTACGTTGACGGACGTATAGCAGTTTACGGAGATGCTAAGCTCGGGGACTACATTTATACATCCCAGATCCAATTTAGGTATGGTTCACCATGAGATTTGACAACTCCAGGAGAACTGGAGTATGCTAATAACTAAGTGATAGCCTATCCTCTCGGACCGGAGTTTTCTGCACATATTTGTATAAATGAAAATTTTGTGACTATGCCAGGAATCGAACCTGGCGGAATGGAAAGAAAAGCAACATGCGCGTAAAACAAAACCATTCCTGTCTTGTGTCTCACGACACCCCGACTAGTCTTGTTGGGAGCGTTTCACTCCCAGGGGTAACTGAATTACCTATACTCCACCAACACCTGTTCATGGCGATATTACCCTCCCAGGTGTAACCACTTGTCATACAGTTTGACACTCCTGCTATATAAACGGTATAAAAACCATTTACCGGATTTCATACAATCAAGTAGTATTTCTTTTTCTTCTGATGTATAATCTCCCTTAAAACGGAAGGCCTGATGCACCAGAAATATTCTCAGTCTCCGGAGTAACGGTTGGTGGCACGTTAAGCGGATCGTTGTCCTCCTTGTCAGCGACAACTGGGCGCTCCATAAGATCATTCTTAAAGAGCTTAATCTGAGAATTTGTATTAGACATGTCTTCAACGAAGATTCCAAGCTTACTTACTTGAGTATAGCCCTTCTTGTCGTAAATGACCTTCAAACGAAGCTTCTTCTTAGTAGCGATCATAGGGTCAAGCATCTGCTTTGTCCAGTCGATCATCTCCTTAAATGTAGAAAGCTCTGCATCTGGTCGTTGTGGATAAAAACAATCGAGAATCTGGCAAACTCGTCCAAACTGAGCGTTATCACGCTTCTGCAAGTCCTCGTCTGTTTTGATATACATTCCCTTTGTATTCTTCCACTCTGTCATAGTAGCTATTTGACCATCCTCGTTCTCAAATACAATCTCTAGGAAATCGAGACCCTGAGGAGACTTGTTGCAGTTTACCTCTTTAAGAGTGATATTCTGATTAATGCCTACTGGCATATAACTACTATTATTAAATTCTTCGTTACTTGTTGTGGCTGTCTTTGTACTAAACATAATTTCTTTATTTTAATATACGTAATGCTAACATATCCATCTTACTCTCAGCGTAATGCGCTGTGGACCGAATGAATTTATATAACAATTTACTTAAATATTCTATCCCAATGTGTTGTAATCGTTCCATCTTCGTTGCCTTCTGCAATAACTATATCCTTACCAGCTATATGTCTAGCACGAGCTTCCATGATGGTATCAGATGTACCACCCTTAAAGGATATGTGGGTTTCATTGCCTTTGCGATAGACGTAGCCTACCGCATCGGCTAATCCACATACAATCTTACTTAATTTTCCAACTAAGTCTAGTTCTTTTGCAGACGCCTCAACACCATCCTTTTCGGTTATTGTATCTTTAACGTGGCCAACGAGAATAAATTCGTCACACAAATCTCGGAACATATCAATCACCTTCTTTACTGCATCTCTTAAATACTTGTAGCCTGCACCGTTAGGTAAAGTTGTAACGTCGGTACCTTCCCACTTTTTCCCCATAGGGGTTTGGCGATCTTTTGCATTCTATATAGTTCGCAAAGCTATATACGTTCTTTTATAAACTGCTGTACGTCACCGTACAGAATAGACTATATCATCTCCTTTTACCTTATGCGGCAGTCAGGAGTTCCGTACTTCCATCACCATTAGCTTGTGATGTACTCCCTTTCGGGATAGTCGTTGAACACCTATCAACGTGAGTTTTATAAATTTCTCCAATTTTAGAAAACCATTTATCTATATCAAATTTATTTTTCATAATATTACACATCCCGCAACAAGGAACACAATTATCCAAAGTGTAATCTTTAGATGAATCTATCCTATCTATTCCCATTGCGTTTTCTTTTCCGCAATAAAAACATTTCGAAGTTAACATTTTTTCTGCTTCTTCTTTAGATAGAAAAGATTTAACAGTCTTTCCTTTTCTGTTACTATTGTGTGTATATTTTGATATTTGCATATTTAGCAATCTTTTTTCTTTCGGATACTTTTTATTAGCTGTTTCAACTTGCAAATCACCTACACAGTTAGTGCATGATTTTGGTATATATTTCTTGTTAAAAAATCTATCACTTCTAACTACGGATTCAGATCCACATCTCGAACATCTTACCTTAAAATATGTCCTTTTTGATTGCTTTTCTTTATCATAGTCTTCATGATCTATACCAATACAAGTTAAGACTCCCCACGTTTTCCCAATATACTTTTCTAAAGTCTCTTGTTTCATAATAAATGCTGCTGATTTTCTTTCCTATTATGTTTTATATTGCTATAACGATACAAATGGGAAAGAGGTTTCAGCAATTCACGGAATTTTCTGTAGATATTTCTATCTATAGCTCCATTTTCACAGAGGGTACAAGCATAGCTCATACAAATATCTTCAAGACGTGTAGCATTGTCGATAGTGATATGTTTGTAGAAATTATGACCTACTTCTTTATTCTTGGCACGAATGGCACTAGCAGCTTCTCCTAAGTCATTGATCGTACGACACTGGATGGCCATCGCATCAATAAACGTTGAACCTCCCTCGAGATCAATAATAAGATTATTGTCTAGCTGTGCAAGACATGAGGTCTTACCAGCTTTAGGAAGTCCATACAAGATTAAATATCTTGGATTTTCAGAGAGTGCTGGAATTTTACTTGTAGGTAATGTTAAACTCATGATACTGTGATACTTAAGTTATGTTTTATTAAAGCTTAATGTTAATCTCAATAATAATCTTCTTCTTCTCTGGTGCAAGACTAGAGATAAAGTCGAAATTATCGAAATCTGAATAGCTATAGAGGTCTGTACCAATTTGGATCTCATCATCGTAGAAGATGATTGCTGTACCATCAGAAAGACGATAGAGCTTACCCAAGGTGATACCCTTAGCCTTCTTCTTGTTGTAACCAGCAAGAATCTTGCAAGCCTTAGTGAACAAATCGTCACCCTTCAGAGACTTGCAGATATAAGTATTATCAATGTCTGCAAACATAGCGTCAATCAAATTTGCCTCCTTCTCCTTCTTTGTCTTAGTAAACAAATAAGAGTTATTCTTCATTACAGTATCAAGAATAATATTATCAAGCATCTTTGAATAAATGTTACCATTGTTAGTAGTGTTAGCAGTATTGTTGTTAAACTTAATATCAAATGTTGTCATAATTCAGCCTATATATTTTAAATGCTTAGCATTCAATCAAGTTGTTATACGCAAGGTCATTCTGGAATTCAAGTATACAGGGCTTTCCTGCATCTCTATTCTTAAGCATATGTAAATATACTTTGTTTTGAGTCGGCAAATGACTGGGACCATATTCTTGTATACCAAGTATTTCTGGTCTATGAATAACTATTACGTAGTCGCTGGCTTGAAATAGTGCGTCAGCGGATGAAATGTCGCTTCTCATCGGATAATGCGACAATGGGTTATTAATTCTTTCTGGAGATTCAATATTTCTATTCATTTGCGCTAATTGCACAATGGATGTCATAGGATACTTTTTCGCACTGATAAAAACTCTTTCGAGCTCTTGCATTGTCTCGATCACAGAGCCAATAGGTTTGGTTAAAAGGGCGTGATCATACATAATGACAAAGTGTTTATTAGTACCTTTAACGTAGGTATGATAGAAATACCTAATAATATCTTCTGCTTCCTTGGGAGTAGTTGGATTATCTACAAAGTAGATAGGATACTCCTTTAGTTGATTAGATACTTGTACGACTTTTCTGAAGGTATCGTCGTCAAGGTCCGTTTCCGAACTATACAAAGTCGAAGTCGTTTTCCTAAGCTTACTAGAAAGCGTTCTTCCAACTTGCCTAAATCCAACCATTTCTAATGAAAAAACCAGAATTACTATTTCTTCCTCCGGGTTCAGATCAATAATATCGGTACTTATCTCGTTTGCAAAACTCGATTTACCACTTCCTGAAATACCAGCTATGGTGTAAACGGTATTTGGTTCAATACCTCCCATACATTGCTTATTAAACTTCTTCCATCTAGTCTTAAGAGATACTATAGAGTGATCTCTACGACCAGATATATACGTAATAGCTTCTTGAGCTACTACGGACATTGGTCGTATAAGATTAGATAAGTTCTGTTCCATAAGTTGATTCCTCCTGTTTAGAGTTGTCTTGCATTTCTTCCTCAGATTCTTCCCACTGATGATCTACTAGCCATCGCCACATCGTCTTCATATAACTCAGTTTACCTTCGTTAGTCTTTTTCTTCATTTCAAAGTCAAGACACTGAATAAGATGTTGAGCCATAGCTTCGCTTTGTCCAGCGTAAACATTGAACAGATGTCTGCACTTATTCACATTGGCTCTTAGATAGTTTTTAGTACCATCTGGTCGTAGAACATAAATTGGGTACATCTCGTAGAACAGATCGAAATAGTCCTTTTTAGGGCGAACTATATTATTAAGCGTTTCTGTTGCATGATATGTAATTGACTTACCTCTCTCTATCGAGGTAATAAGTCCCTGAGAAATTAAGCTTGATACGTCTTCGTCGCTAACTAGGCTGACAATTTTGCGGACGTCTTGATTGTAAGTTTTTTGATTCTTATCCAGTACCAAGCTTAGGAATATTAATTGATTTGAGTTTATTCCTGGAATATCCAGGAGTTTTGTGTTTAGTTCAATAATCATCTTATATACGTAGATAAACGATTAATCATCGAATAATGTTAACTGACGATTGATGAACTCACTAACAATCTTGTTAGCTTTACCAATATAATATTGATAGTTTATCCATTTGCCAGCTGTATCGCTGTTAATAATGTTGTTAATAATACGAACTCCACAGTCAGTTATTTTTGCTTCTTTGCGAGGTTCGTATTCTTTTTCTTTAACACGCATTAGGTAACAGCCGCTATTTGACGCGTAATATCTGTTAATCCTTTGAACAGGTTTACCGCCATGTTCAACTTTAAACTCCCTGTTTACGCCTTGAGACATTAGGAAGTCACGGATATCTCTATCCTCCTTAACAAATTTGTCTATCGGTTGTTTTGCCAAAAAATAGTTTATCACAGCTTTTGGAATAACAACTGGTGTCATACTATTGTTAAGACCTATTTCTGTGATAAACCTGCCTTTCTTTTCTATCAGTCCTGGGTCTCTAGATTGAGAGTATCCCTTGCGAATTCCAAAGTAATTATTCACGTCGTACTGATAAAACGACTCATAGTCATCGGATTCAAAGGTAAGCTGAGTTAGTTGCTCAACGCTCCTAATTGCATCGACTATAGCGAAGCGGGCGGACTCGTCAGCAATATAAACGACACCATCTGTGTTGACTTGTACAATCTCACAATTCAACGCAATAAGCTTATCTACTAGCATTAATAGTATAAGTTGTCCATTTATACGTATTTTGTATATGCTAAGCGGATCATACGCCCAGCTACCTTCTTGTTGCATCTTTCCGGTAAGAGCATTGAGAGCCTGTTTAAACGCCTTAGACTTCAATTTCTCTCCACTATGTTTGGCAGTAATCCTCTCTTCGTATAGAGATTTATACACATTCCAAAAATCTTCTCCCAAGTGGGCAGGCAGCCATTTGTGTATGAGTGCCAATGACGGATACATTGAAGTAACGTCTGAGTGTCCTATAAATTGTCCATCTTTGGGTTTGTATATTCTAGGTTCGTTAATAGTGTGTATGCCACCCTCACCTATAGAATAGCAATTGTTCGAGAGAACAAACTTCTTCTCGTAGTTTTCTTGTTTCTTGTCGGACTTACATGGATTGCATGTAGCGTTCTTTACATCCACCAAGACTTCTTTCAACTTTGGATTAGAATATTGTATAAATGGAAGTATAATGTCTTTTAAATGAATATCCCCGACCTTTCGAGTAATTGCTTTAAGCTCGTCTTTAGACGCTTTGTTGTACTTTCTGTACTCTTTAAGCAATATCTCCTCTCCAAATCGTACTCCACTCATAGAAAGAGCGTCAAACCCCCATTCTGTTTCTACAGTCAATCGTAGTTCTACTTCGTCTTTTACCTTATTAAGTAAAGCTTCAGTAGCTTCTACGTCGTTGACATTGTATGCTATCATGTCGTCAATCTCCTCATTGAGGAGTCTAGAGTCGAAGTCTCCATTAAACTCTTGTACATTTGGCATATTTAACAAGATTTCAATTTCCTTAAGACTCTTCTGTTGTTTAGAACTATATAGCATAGTCATAAGGTCGAAAGAATAAAAGTAATTCGCATACTTATATTCTTTAATCCTATCAATTTTTTCTGTTCTCTCTGAACTTATAATTTCTTTACTCAAAAAGTATAAAGAATTACAAATACGAAGATAACCTAACCGCTTCATAGTACCACAAAATCGTATCATGTAGTTTATTATTATGTCATCATAATGCTTATTGTTATATCCACATATGACGTGTTCTACTCTTTTGCAGTAAAAGAAGTCAACTAGCTCTTCTAGTTGATTTTTTCGGTTAGATATCTCGAATTTATATAGTTTATGACTTTCGGAATCTTTACAAGTACAATGAAAACAGTTAGGAAAAACCTCTATGTCATACAGAACTACTGGTCTATCCTTTACTATCATAGTCCCTAGTGAGGGTTTGCACCTCGCAGTCATATCCTTTTGGAGCACACTAGGGTAACCACTGGTGTCGTGGTCGATTTTTTAAAAGACTAGATTATGCTGCTATTCGCATTTGTTTATCTGCATTTGGCAGCAGTATTCGTCCAGTCTTTCTGCGATGGTCTCGCAAGTTTGTACAAACAAGATTTCCACGTTTTGCTTTTACCTTATTTGTTTCCTTGCGAGCCATTTTAATGACTTTACTGTGTTCTGGAAGATTGTTTACTCCTCCATACTTTACAGTATCACCATTGTCTTTTATCTGAGCAATTTCTTGCTCTTGAAACTTCTCCTCGGATGATTTAAATCGTCCAATGAGATGTAGTTTGTCATACTTAGCGACGATCAGGTCTCTAATATGTTCCTCTGCCGTATTCTTTTGCTCTTCCCATACTGGGAATTGCTGCGCGTAGAAGAGGTCATCTTTCTGTACAGGACACGGGTGTTTATGTTCCCACTTTTGCAACTTGTGTTGCACATATCCTTCCATAAGCTCAATCCGGTTAAGCTTCTTACTCTTTGTGCGAGATTCAATTGTGTTTGAATCACGTTTGAGCAATAAGAACCAAGGTCTCTTACGCTTAAGGCCATGTATATTATGTTCTTTACAGAACTTGTGAGTTGTACCATGATGCTTATCAAATTCATCAAGCCATGCCCATTTGATTTTACGGTACTCGCTAACATAGTCTTCCAAATATTGATTATCTGTTTTCATAACGTATATTTTTTAAATTAAGCTGCTTGTTTAACTGACTTTGGTTTAATTTCCTTTACTTGCGTAGGCTTCTTGTTTACAGGTTTGGCTGCATGCTTAAGAGCTCTACGAGCCTTTCGCCCAGCAGCTTTACTACCATGGCGGAATTCATGCGTAGCTTCTTCTTCTTTCTTCTTAGCGGTCTGCTTTGCACGACGAAGATTATAGAAGTTTACATTACGAACCTTAGAGCATTCTACGCTATGGGGAGATCCACCTTTCTTAGGCTTCTTTGTTTTAATTGACTCAATGGGCACGCCAGCAGCATCAAATGGATTTACTCCATCTGTACGATACTGATAAAACGTAGCGTTACCTATGAGCTCACGAAGCTTCTCTATTGCACTCTTAGGAACACCTTTAAAGAATGCTGTAGAGTTTGTAATACTTGCAGCCTTAATACCACAATCCTTTACGATCTTCTCAATCTCCTTACGTTTCTTGAGAGCTGCGTCACAGACTACAACGACATCATAGACTGTAGCTGAGTTCCACTGTTTCTTAGCAGCGTCTACAACCTTCTTAGTTGTAGCCTCATCAAGTTTCATTCGAGAACAACGACGTGTAATAGAAGCAATGTGACGAGCTTCTGCTGTCTTACGACGCTCCTCCTGCTTCTTCTTACGCTCCTCTAGAGTCATTTTAACGACTGCTGGAGCCTTTGTCTTCTTGGAGTCGATCAACTTATCCATAATGCTCTTTTTACGAGCTTTACGGGTCTCTATGCGAGCCTTAGAGGCTGCGTATTTTTTCTCCTCCTTGAGCTTCTTAGCTTCTTTCTTAGCAGCTTTAAGCTCAGCGTTCTTCTTGGCTTTCTCTTTGTCAGCCTCGCGACGCTTCTGAATGTTCTCTACTGTATTGTTAGCAGACTTAGACTCTTCCTTCTTAGCTGCCTCAGCCTTTGCTGGTGTATTATTTATCTTAGCTTGAACCTTCTTCTGGTTCTTCTTATTCTTCTTTGACATAATTTTGATAATTAAATGTGTTAATAATGTTATTTTTAAGGCAAGGGATTCCTTATTGTAGTTCGTGTAAGTCTCGATCTTACTCCTCTCGGCGACCCAAATGTCTCGAACTTATTGTAGTTTATATAGCCATATCCTGCTCGAACTTACTTACAATATCACCAGTAATCTCAATAGAAGTCTCGTTATTAAACTTCTCAAGATTAGCGTCGTACTTATTTGCTAGTAGTTGATGCTCATGGATAAGCTGCGCAATCTTTGCTGATGAGAAAATCTCACGCTTAGGCATCGCCTTTAATCCCTTCTTTGCCTTAGTTGATGGATCAAGTGTCTTGATCATCTTAAGTTGAGCGATAGCCTCCTTAGCCTCACAGGCTGCAAAGATACTATAATTATTTGTCTTCTTAAAGCCCTCATAAGAGAACGTTGTAGTACCTGTATTAAGAGCCAACAAAATACCCTTAATTATAATACGCTTCTCACTAAGCTGGATAATCTGATTATACAAGCTCTTGAGATCTAAGCCAGAACCCTGTTTAGCTGCTACGGCCTTCTTTGCCATAAGGTTCTCTGCTCGAATAATTCGCCAATACTTGTTAATAGTTGTGTCAAGATTCTTGCGAATAGTAATAATATTTGCTGAGTTCAATTTAATTGATTTCTTATTCATATAGTTTGATTAAAATTAAACAATTACTTGAATCCAGCCATTTGCCTAGTTCTACAGTTATAAGTTAATATAAAAGTAGATAAAGTGATCCCTTGGTAGTCAAACCCCTCGGGGTTCGACCACCTATTCCCCTCGGGGAATGTTTTAGAGATGCACTTTAAAAATGATTCTTTATGATTTTTAATACACTGTTGTATGTTCTATACAAGTCTACCCATTCATGAAATGCATAATTGTCGGCGCACCGATTCATATACCATTCCCTCGGGAATGTTTCTGTTTATGGATAAACTCGTTTAGCTCCTACAATACCATACTCAATCTCAATAAGAGGATCACCTACACAGTCCTTAAAAGAAAGGACTTTCTTTTTACTTCCGTTGATGTTGATCACAAGATTCTCTGGATAATTACGTTCTGCGTTAAGCCTTGGCCCTTGCACCCGGGACCCCTCGGGGTCCGCTCCTACGCCATCAGTAATTTTAGATTTCTGAGCAACCTTGGTAGCAACATCATACAGACGTCCTACGACCCAGTCATAAGATTTCTCCTTGACTGCTTTCATCACGATTTCTCGTGATAATCCTTCGATAATAGCGGTTTGGTTTACGCCAGTCGAAAGATTCACTAGTGCTTCCCATACCTTGAGAGCAAAGTCTACAAATGATACGGTTCGCTGACAACCAATAAGTTTGTTCCACCATTGAACTTTGGTTTCGCCAAGAATGACGTCACCATTGTCCATAATAGTGTACATTTTATACTTATCAATGTGATCGAGTTTCTCGAACACTGTTGCCTTAATCTGAGGTTCTAAGAGCAACATACCTACCAGCTTCTTGCTCTTTTCAGACAAGATAGCTTCCATAGGTCTATGCTGTTACATTAACCTTAACGGATACCTCAGCCTGTGGCTTAGACTTCTCCTTCTCGTCGAAGTATGTAGCTACCTTGTTTTCGTTTGCGCTAATGGCAGAAACACACTGAGCTTTTGCCTTGTTACACATCTCGATAATTGCATCGAGACGGGCAATCTCTGCACGATTGAGCTGGTTCATCAACAAGCCCATCTTCTTAGGATCAGAGAAGACCATCTTCTTCTCAGGGTTCTTCATAGCCTCACGTACAGCCTCTTCAGTTGTCTTACCGAAGCTGCTAAGTGTTGCTGCTGGAACCTCGATCTCAAGATCTGTCTCTGGATTAATCTTAAGCACAACTTCACCTGCGATATTCTCAGTCACTCGCATGTCTGTCACTGTTGTAGAGAAGACACTGAAGCGACGAGGAGAACGATTGAGACATAAGTCTGCATCTCCACTTGCATGAATGTTAGCTATGATCTTCTCATAGTCCTGGTTGAATACACGGGTCTGAGGAGTAAATACATCCTGACCGAAAAGATTACCACCGATCTGACTCAGTGGGGTACGATTTGCTTTAACTGTTGTTTCCACGATGTTTACATTAACGTTTTCCATATTAAATCATATCCTTTTTGATATCGTTATTGATTAACTAACGATATGATTATTAACTATGACGTATTCTTTGGCCACGTCTTTGCCGTTGTTATTGATTAAGCAACGCTGATACGTAGATACTCGATGCTTGGTATTGTTTTCACAAAGACAGTTCTACTATTGTAGACGCTTTAATACAGACTTAGTTACACTCTTCCTATCCCAACAATTGGAGGATAGGCTTGTAACGGGAACTACATACGTATGATGTAGTTAGCATTTACTGGATTCATCCAGGCCCATCGTCTAAAGCTTTGAATGCTGTCTTGACATAATCAAATGTCATATGTATGTTTGTTTTGCAGTACTTCTGCTTATAGATTTTTCTAACTATAATATCCCTAACCTCGTTGGCAGAATTTCCTTTCGGACTAGTGTTCGTAGAAATTAGAGAATATAAACCAACAAAAAGAGATGTAGTATTTTCGGTCGTATTTCCCTTACTATACAACGAATATAAACTACAGGTTGTCGATTAAACGCAGATTTCCTCAGCTAATAAGTTTTAAAAGCGCCTAACTTATCGAAATGACTCCTCTCTGCGGTACTCGGCTTTTGACATGTACCCAGTGGTTGGTTATCGGAATGTCTCAGGATCAAACCCTTCTCAGACTTTACGGCTTTTTACATCTTTGCTGATGTTTGTAATTTTATTGTACCGGTATTACTACCTCCTATTTATAGTGCACGAATATTAGGAATTCAACCCATACATTTCATCTTGTCACCCACTTATAAACGTAATATATATGTATAGAGACAGTATACACATATAATATACACAGTCGTTTTTACAACATTGAATATAAGCTGCCCATCAATTTCTTGTATTGCTTTGAACCTTTGTGTTTACATATACTGTTGCGCAGTATATTTTAGCATGGTTTAGCATATCGGTTGGCACTCGAACTTTCCAGGAGGGGCCTTCAATACAACAGAAGCGTAGTTCCCATCTGGAGGACATCAATTTTTATTAAACATGTTTGTTTTGGATACTACTAAATTTCCATAATTTATATCTCTATGTATATACTATATGCATACATAATATGCCAGTTTACTACCCTGTAGAGACTATGTAATATTATATAATAACATACAAATAAACTATTAGTTTAGTTTCTCTCTGGATCAAGTGGAGGTCAAATGGCTCTGGATGAGCATATCTCGAATCGACTTAAACCTAATTCTTTTACCATTTCTTATTCTAGGATAGTTCTCCATCAATTTTCTTTGGCTATAACGAAGCCATCGATCATAACCTCGTAAGTTATTTAGTTCTTACGGGATACATACTTTTCATCATCGCTTACCATGATTATTATATGTTGAAATAGACTTTCACCGCGGTCTTCATCCGCGTACGATACTTCTAATAAAGCTTCGATTAAGGGGTTGCCCTACCCTTGCGCTTGTTTTACTTTTATATACCGCATAAATAAGCAAAGCCTGGCGGTCACAATCAGACACTTCTACCCCATCCCTGGCACCCCTTCAACGGAGTTGTACTGAATCGAACAGTAAGGTTTTGGTATAGTCAGCAAACTCATTTAGTTTACTCTGTGTGGTATTATCCCCACAGTATAGATGCATTACTTCGGCCCTTGTATTACCCTTGGACAGGTAAAAGCACTACCTACAGCTATTGATACTACTATTCGCTTTGGAGTCCTCGGTTCTTCCAGTATCATGCACCATACCATGTATGCAATTCTGTTCACCTACTGGGGACGCAAATAGTTGTTTCTCGTGTAACGTTCGTGTATATTTAGTATCATCACATACAATTCCGATACGGTTCATTATGCCCTTCTTGGGACTTATGCGTTTTTGAACTTTATAACTTCACCCTGCTTATCTCCAATACGGTTCTCATAAGTCCAGTTATATATTCCTAGGAGTTGATACAACGCTTCTCCTACTTGTAGCAAACTTTTCAATGCTTGATACATTTCATCCTACCTTTTGAGTAATCTTGCTCTGCAAGACAGAGTTAACATATTCTCGGATCAAGTTCTTTTCGTACACAGGCTAATGAGACCTGCTATATGTACTTAGCTGAGTTAAGTATGGTAGGTTCTTATGTTTACTACCATACCTCAGAGGTTATTCACTTACTTTGTGCACATTGTAAGCGTAATCTACACTGTCTCCCTCAACAGGTGTAGCAATGTAAAGAAGTGGTAAAGACGAGATACCATTCTTCTCTACAATTTTAGTTTTAATTACAGTCTTTACAGTCTGCGATTGATGGTTACAAGGTACAGGTACTGTGTCATGTACTGTATCAGGATTAGCTCTATTCATATTATTGTTGAGTATTGAACTCAACGGTAGTTGCGGAACGGTAGATGCTGCTACCGTTTGCAGATTCGTTGGAGGCATATAACCTGCCATGTTAGCTATATTGGAACCAACAATGACAAACGCTATCGCCAACAATGATGTAACTAAATTTTTCATACTTTGATAGTTATTACTTAGTTTTGTTCACTTTGCCACTTGATATCAAGTACTTTTTTTACTCGACCAACTAGTCGTGAACCAGCTTTCTTAATTGGTCGAATTATTTTTTTTCGACCTTAGACTTAGCCTTGCCCTTAGCAGCTTTCTTGGCATCCTCCTTAGCCTTCTTCTCGGCAGCCTTCTTAGCCTCCTCAGCAGCGGCATCGTTCTCAGCCTTGATCTCCTCATCAGTCTTGAACTCAAGATCAATGATGTTGCTCTTAGCAACTCCGGCGATAGGGTCTGAAGGATTACGGAAAAGATTAGAGATTACACCAGCATACTGAGTACAGTTAGCAAGCATAGAATCAATCTTAACCTTAGCCATCATTTCAGGTGTTACGTCGTTATAGAATGCGCGTTTGATAGAGATGACAGTCTTCTTAGCGAAATTATCACCAGCCTTGAACTTTTCGCTCAAGTTAGAAACAAAGTCAGAAGGAGCATTGGAAATGCAAGCGAGTACACGCTCAGCATACTTAATGTTCTTCTCACCAGTCTCAATGTGAGGCTTAACGCGATCTTTCTCAGGAAGCTTATTTTCCTCATCAATGAGCATCTTACCCTTAGCGTATACCTCATCAGCAGCGATTGACACGATGCACTTAATTACATCAGCAATCTCATCTTCAGAATACTTGCACTTACCGGTCTTCTTATCTGTACTATGTGCATAAAGCTCACAGAATGCAGATACTGGAGATCCGGACGCAGCGGTAACGTTGAATAAGTGAGCGCCAAGACCGTACACAAGTGTGCCGGTACGACCTGTAAGGCTAACAATCTTGCGAAAGGTTTCAGCCTTAGTCATATTCTTAATAGACTCAAGTTCGGCTTTTGCGTTATCCAAAGCTTGTTCGGCCTTAGCCTTGTATTCCTTATCACTAGTATTCTTCAGGGTTTCTTCTGCAGCATCAATCTTACGATTAGCTGAGACCTGAGCCCATGCACTATAGAAAGAAATACACTTACTAACGCTATCCATCAGCTTAGAATCATTGTTAAGAGCTAAGAAGCTAGAAAGAGCTGTCTTCAATTCCTCCTCGTCCTTGATCTTTGTAGGATCATAGATTTTGCCAGCTGTTTTATTCAACGTCTCAGCATCCTTTGTGAGACTATCCTTCGTCTCTTCGGATACCTCAACTGCGGTTGCAGGTACAGACACGGCCTCGTCACCATTTTCAGCAGGAGATGCTGTAAGAAGCTTAGTTTCGTCAAGAGTAATACCAAGCTCTGTACAAGCTTCCTTGAATTCTGGAAGTGCAGCCTTACGCAGTGTAATAGCGAAGTCGCTATTACCAGAATTAATCTCATTAGCGTAGACTGTAACCATACCGAGGAAGTTAATATGATTCATTTTGTCAACACTCTCAGGAGAGAGTCCTGTATGTTCAGCTGCGTTAGGATCAAGGAAACAGCGCTCGTGAACCATCTTCAAGAGATCTACTTGATGATTACGATCCATTGAGCTTTTACCCAATGTTGTGCTCATCATTGCATCTAGAGCAGACTGGTTTGCATTTACCTGAACCTGCATATTCTCTTGATTATTTACCTGTGCAGGCTTAACCTGCGCATTTTTATTCTTTTTAGCCATTTTGATAATGTTTTAAATTGTTTGTTACTTGTGGATTACCCACGTTAATAAATACTTTCTTGGACAACTAAAATAAGTTCAACTTGTGTCGAACATAAAATTCGTTTTTAATCCTTCAAGTTGTGGTGGCTGCGTGAGCACAGATATATGCTCATCTTCACCAAAGTTAATACTAGCGGTAGTATCTACAGCTACTGAATCCTTACCTGCTGGTTTTGTCTCAACAGATGTACCAGCGCCCTCTGAGGGTTCCAAAGCCTGAAATGAGCACGTTGGTGCCAGCATGGGAGCAGGAGTAGAATCAATAACGCTAGATTCACTTTTATGGTCAGCAAAGGCAGAGCTGACCATTTTGCAACCAGTAAAACCTCCAAGAAGGCTTACAAGAAGGATCCAGAATAGCTTATTGCTCTTATTGTATCGGGCAAAACCCAATGCGCAAGCAATACATCCGAAGATCATTAAAAGTGAAGTCATTGTTAAACGTTTAAATTATTTTTAATTTTCCTACGAGTGCGACTTAACGCAGCTTTTATAGTGCCAGTAGGAGTTTTTAGCACTTTACTAATCTCATCAACTGTTAGATCTTCTACATAAAACAAATTAAAGATTTTCTGTGTCTTCTTTGGGAGCTTTTTAAACTCCTTTAAAAGAGATTCGTACTCAAGAAGATTGACAAGATCTCCTTCTTCTGAAGAATTAGTTAATTCCTCTGGTAGTCGGCCAGTGTTATCTCCTAATTCCATAGACCTTTCTTTTATTTTGCGTAGATAATCTATAGCTGTTCGATTAGCTATAATTCTCAGCCATCCGCCAAAAGACGAATAATCTGTGAATGTCGAGAGTTTCTGATGAACCTTTAGAAATACTACATTAGTAAGATCTTTGGCTTCATCCATGTCGTTCACGTAACTAAAGAGCACGTTGTCAACGAACTCTTTGTAACGGTTAAACAGTTTGTTAAACGCAAGTTCATTTCCCTTTTGCGCTTCTTTTATGGTCTCAATCTCAGATTGGGTGATACGTTGATACTCCATAATTGGAGCGTAGGGGAGATTCCTCTCGCCCTACGCCTTGTCTCTAGAATGGCAAATCGTATGCGAACTTTTGCTGAAACACACTTTGTACATTATGTACAAAGTTATATTGGAGTTGGATTTTTAAATTATCCCCGCCTGTTTTGAGGTCTGTTTTATTTAAGACACCCGTTGCTATACGTAGGCGAACTCCAACTGTTCTCATTTCAAGAGGTTCGAGGACGATTCTGTTCATAATCCATTTTCCGATTTCTCTTAACTTTGGATTTAAACATACTTCATCTAAACACTTGTCATCTAGGTAATCGCCATGACAAAAGATGTGAGGTTCGTTCCAGATTTCCAAATCGGAATTCTTTAACTTGTTTATAACCTCCTCAATTGTATCGGCGGAATCGTGACAGGATAATTTTAACCTGTTTCTTAGTATTAAAGGGAAATACTCCATTGTTTGTTATTTTTGGTTGAACGTTCTTTCGATGTACTTTATAAAGCCATCCAAATATTCGTCAACGTCTACATGATTACGAATGTAATTCTTACAATTCTCATCAAAGACGCCAGAGACTTGATAAATACATTCTATGTACTTATAGTGCTTCTGAAACCATTGCACCCAAGTTTGTACCCATTTCCAAAAAGATAGTTCTCCTTGTTCAAACTTAGGATTAATGCTTTCCATATTTATAGAATAAGCAAAATTAAATTCTTGCTTACCTTTATGTATACCAAGAGCCTTCCTTACTGATGAATTTTTTTCATCTTTTGTAATATATATCGCCACATTCTCTTTGTATACTCTATCTATCCATCGTTCCTTAACTTTGTACGAAACACGATCTTTTGGATCGAGCTGGAGGTTTACTAATCTTCCAAATTCAGTACACCATTTAAGTGCGAGGTTGACGACATAAGGACATCTGTCCCGGATCATCGCTTTATAACCCTTCATAACTAATTGGAGAAGAGCAAGGAATCGAACCTTGCGAATCTAGCAAAGCTAGTATATACCAGATCTTCTCTCTCCACTTAGGTAGGAAACACCTAGACTATACTTACGCTACGCAAGTATAGTCTACAATGTTGTTTACATTGTCGTTTGTATTTAGTATAGTGCTTAATGTATTTACTTCCTCTGTCTGTCAAAAGCCAAAACACGCCCGTATAGGTAGTTTTACAACATGCCCAGGTTGCCCAAACGGAGTCTAAACGTAGAAGAGATACCTCTAATAGACTTATCGTAGGGGGAAGAAGAACGTGGACGTGAGGGGAATCGAACCCCTGTCCAAACAGATTAACTCATACACACTTTACTTTCTTTGTAAATGTTCTAATGATCAGTTAGAACATTTGATTTAAGCCATATAGGAGTCGTTCTAAGACACTTTTGACAGCATCATGGGTAATTACTCCACTTATCTCCTAGAATGTCTTAGAACGCATTTAAACATGACTAGAAATATATATAGTGACCCTCATGATACGAAGATACTTAGAGGACTATATTCAGCATTTTTGATATTCCATGCAGGGTTCGCTAGTTGATGTTATCTCAAGTAAGTGCTCCCCGATACAAAGATACACACACGGTCTATTGTTTGATCTACTGGCTCCAATTATGCATGTGGAGTTCATGTCATTCTTTCCCTATCTTGATACGAAGATACTACGATAGGAATGTTAGCTCATTCTTTTACCCATTGAGTGTCCTGATCGCCCACTGGCATCTGCGCTGTAGTCTATTAGGGTTATGGGCGTGATACGAAGATACTTGCCCTGGAAAGAATACTAGTCGCGAAAGTTGTAACGCTCATAGTACCAGTAACCTGGATACTTTGACTGGAGTTCGTTAATATGCTTATCGAACTCAAGGTTGAGATCGTTCATCTGCTTACGCTGATCGTCATCGATCTTCTTAGAAAGATCCTTGAACTCGTTAGGTGTAATTCGCTGGTCATCAGCGACTGTGGTACCGTCGTCGTTCTTACCAACGAGTCGAGCTAAGAGCTCCTGGCGCTTCTTCAGAATATCGAGAGTAATCTTGGACTTCGCACGGTCCTTACGGACATTGAGCAACTCACGAATACGAAGATAATCAGCGCACTTGATAACTGCCTTGAGCTCTTCAATCTTGCGTTTCTCTTCGTCCTGCTTGATTGACTCTGCAGCCTTATCTGCTACATCTGTAACAAGGTTGCCCTTCTTCAACTGCTCTACAACGTTATCAATAGTTGTGCCGTTCTGCTGCTGTGTAGCAGCCTTTTCATCTTTCTTTGCCATAAATTTAATTGATTTAAATTGTTTATAAATGTTAATTAACTCTATTTGTCTTTTTCTTCAACGATTTCGCCAATACTCCACTCTGGGTTTTGTACTAACTTTTCACCGCTGTTATCAATTTCACTGTCTATTGGCACCAAGTGCGCGCAATTTGCCATTTGGATTAAAGCAAATCTTGCGTGTCTGGCCTGTTTTTCTGTAACGTATTTAGCGTCACAGATTTTCTTTTTACCATTAGACCTCGTTATCGGGATCACGAACATAATCCAATGGATTTAAATGGTTACTAAACTTGTCACGCTTATAGGCCTTTTGTTTGGCTTCTGCATGACGTGGACGATACACTTTTTTTGTTCGTACAGTTCTACACATCTTTTAAGTTCTGGTTAATTTGTTTGAACACTAAAATGTCCTCGTTTGTAAGTCCATATTGTGTACGCATCTTAGTGCTTACACCTTTTGCCAAAGTCTTAATTGCCTGAATTAAAGCCTCATCATGTGGATGATTAATCACATCCTCACTAACGGCTAATGTAAGCTTAAGACTCTGACCAAAGAACTTACCAAATCTACGCTGAACATAGATGCAAGAACTTTCAACTATGGATAATTCTACTGGCGATTGGGCGGTAGCATTCTTTACAAGAATAGAGCATACTTCGGATTCATCCATGCAAATGCCACGTACCTGCCCTGTTGCAATACCACTAGTTTGTAGAACGTCGCCAAGTGTAGAAATTGTACCAACTGTTATATTGGCTCCATCGTACGATAATAAAATATACCTCTTCATAGTTAATCCTCTGCAGAATGAGTTATTGTAATTTTAGAATCAGGAGACTCAGATTCTAGAATCTGAACCTTCTTTCCATCAATAATTGTATCTACCACCTTTGTGTTTGGTATATCCGGCGGAGTCATAACCTGATACATATCGGGCTTGTCTGGCAGATTGAGGTAGACACGTTTATTGTTCATAAACTCATTAGCAATTCCCATCTTCGTTACAGGGTCTCCATTTTTTTGGAGTACCGATACGATGTTCGGCATTACTTTCTCAGGAATAGAGAAAAAAACAGAATCCTGTTTGCGATACTGATTCTCGCTACGCTGATACTCAATAACGTCTTTAACCCCGACAAACTCAGGATTATCAATAGCGGTCATCATTTTAACGACCATAGCAGAGTCTGCTTCAAGAATTTCTTTCTTGAAGTTCTCCTTAGCATCACATGACCCAAAGGTCAATAATGCGATAAGCGCAATAAGGGATGCACTCATAACCGTAAATAATCTCTTCATTTTGATAATGTTTTTAGAGATTTGACAATTTAGTTAATTATCCGGGATTTATAGATACACGGAATCATCTATTGTGATCTTACGTGGACTTGCACCACTTTAGTAGGCGTTTAACCTAATAAATCTTGGGGATGTCACTAGGACACCCCCTTGAAATGCAACTGCTAATTATCCAACAAATCTTGCCACACTGCCCAGAAGAATACGCATCCTACTAGCAGTGCTAAAATTAACCATATTAAGATAAACCCAAAAGCGAATATACTAATATTCTCTATTCCTTTTTGAATAATCTCAAACAATGGTTCTGCTGATAGTATGATTACAACCATACTAATCACTAAGTTCGTCAGCTTCTTCATGGTCAAGCAATTGTTGAATTTTACTAAAGTCTGAACTATGTACAAAATAACATTCTAAGCCTTCGCTTGTATATTCTTTTGTAGCACCGATTTCGTACTCACTATAAGACAAAATACATACATCATCATTGAGCGCTTCTTCATACTCTAACAATGTAATATTATTATCTCGACACACTTTTTTGAGCGCTCTTACATCTTTGTGGAATCGACGTAAGTCTAACTCTGATTCGGACATTTGTCCATTTCTTTTTCTTTTTGCCATAATTAAGGACGTATAAAGATTATTCCGTCTTCAATGCAAGAGATATTCTCTTTGTCATCTGAGCTTCTTACGTCTCGTACACGAGGACAAGAAAACAGGTTGTCAAATATACACCCCTTGCAATTGAATTGACGTTTAGCCCTAACAATGACATTTTTGATTTTGTAAATCCTGCCAGGACTAAGTTTTTTACTCATGATATATCACCAATAAATGTTAGTTTTACCATCGGATACCCAACTCTTTGTTGTTGGTAATTTCCATTATGCTCATAGCCAATAGTTTTTATAACTTTTTCAGCTTTAGCCAAATGATAAATTAACCTTTTTCCAGTAGGTGTGTGAATAAACACAATCCATTTTGGCTTTTTGTCATATATTCTATCATATGTTTTTGATAGATTATGATAAAACACCCCAATTCCATGCATTTTTTCAAGAGTTGTTAGATCTTGGTCTTTTATTATTACCTTAATCGTAGGCTCTTTCACTAAGGATTTAGACGAATACATCATTGCTTTTCGACTAATTCCTCCAACACACACTACTCTGTTTTCTCCGTGGTTATAGCTGTGTATATACCCCTTAACAATCATTGGTTCCCCAACTTCTGTATTACTAGGTAGCAATCTTCTAACTACATCGCACATTACAAATTTACTCATTTTGGAACGAATTTAATTTTATAACGTACAATTGATGAAATAACACCATTTCTCAGCTTAATACCGAGTGTTGGTTTAACAGAGAATTGCTTGCACATATTGATATACTCAACAACATTCTTTGAGACTGGAATAATCTCTGAGAACCCTGCCTTTGGATCATTGTACACAGCATAGAACTTAGTAGATTTACCATTAGATGTTGGTGTTTCAACAATCTTTTTGATACATTCTACCTTGCAAACCATAGTGTCAACTCTAACTGGGTCTGCTGCATGACACTTTGCAGTAACAAATAGCATCATTGCTATAATAACAAGAGCTATGACCCAACCAGCCCAGTGATTGTCTGGCTTTTCGTACAACTTAATCATAACTATTTGCTCACAAACGATCCACAACCTGTTACAGGGTATTTACCACTGCAACTTTTCACACACTTGGTACAAATAGATTTGATAGTAGGAAGAACATCTTTCTCCCACTTTGTTTTGTGATAATTTGCCATAATTAATGAATAACTATAAATTTAACATTTGTCTTGCCTGCTCCTGGAACATCCTTATGCTTGTTGTTAACAAAACTATTAAGTTTGTTGTAAAGAGACATTGCGTTAACCTTACTTAACCCTGAAGAGAGGATCATTGTAGACCCTCCCTCCTTTGCTACAACCTTGTAGTTTACGTACTCAGCATCTGTTTTACCTTTTGCTGATTGCGGTTTAACTACTTGGTTATGCGTCTGTGTATTGTGCTTCTTCATCGAACCATGGTTTACAATCCTCACCAATGTTTTTAATCACTTCTGGCTCACTGAGCCTATCTTCTGCGATACTAGCAATAGATACAGCCATCTTCTCTAAGGATTTAATATCTGATACCTTGTTGTGGTTACCATTAATGTCCATTGAGACAATAATTGACTGTTCGCCCGTCTCTTCGTTGTGAGATGTACCAATTGACTCAAGTGCAGGAATTTTCTTTCTCCACTTGCTCTCAATGTAATTTGGACTGTCAAAATCCACATGATCTGGATCAAAGGTAACTGTTGCTACTACCTTTGTTGCAATGCCATCTGCATATACAGACGAGTTTACTTTTGGGTATTTTCCACCCATCATTCTAGCTAAAATACATTTCATAATTTTGATAATTTAATGAATGTTGTTTACTTGTATAAGACTTACCGCTTATACTCGGTTTAAGAATACCAAATATCATTAATGATTTCGTATTTCATGATTACGTTGTTTTAAATCACCTAATATAATGAGAAACCCTATTGTTGTACACAATAATAGTATGTATAATATTAATATCCACAATGCTATTGTAAATAACCAATATCCTATCATTGTCAAAATTCCAAACGCACCTATTATAAATAGTATGTAACCACATCCTGTAATCGGACATGGCTCAGGAATACCTGTTACATCAATATCTTCGTGCATTACTTAGAGTTTAACGAATCAACAACTGATTTAGCATTCAAATAGTCGGTACCCCAATCTGTGGCTAAATCTGTATCCATAAGATCTAAACCACGTGTACCATCGAGAGAGTCAAGCAAAGTTTCAGTACTTCTGTAGTACTCATCGTATGCTTCTAACTTAGCTTGTGCTTTACGGTTAAAACCATTTACATAGTTTGTTGCAAAACACGCACCAACAATTAAGCCAACTACACCTCCGACTATAAAGAGGTTAAGCTGCTCCATAAAAGAATTAGCTTTATTTTCTTTCATATTTATATGTATTTATTGATTAATTTACATAATAAAAACACACCTATTCTCGCGAACCAGTGTGTTATGAGCATCAAATAAAACAATGGCTCCTAAAGTATTTCGGAAGTGATTACTCAAGCATAAAGTCTCCCGAAGGAGACAATATGCTTAATACGCTGAAGTTGTACCTGGTGCTACTGGAGCTGGTTGACCTGTTGGAGGTAACGGAGACTGTGCTTGCTGTTGACCTGTAGGTTGTGCTGGTGCACCTTGGGCAGCACCTGCCATAAGACTTGTTGGGTCGAATGCATTTTGTTCTGCCTTAGATGTGGCCTGAACAGGATTACGGAAGAAGTGTTGTTCCATACGAGCACCTTGTGCATTCTTTGAGTATGGCTCAATGTAGTGAGTTGTTCCGTTGGCATCAATGAAGTCTATCTGTACGAAGACTGCGATACTGTTACGGATAACTCGCTGATTGTTGCCATCAAGCGTAGGTGAACCGTCAATCTGATTTGCATAGCAAGGGCCTTTTGCAAATTCGTATTCCTCAAAACAGCCGCCAGGGAACTCGAGTAGCTGACCCCAAGTTTCTGGGTCAGATGTGTATTCTGGAGATGTTTTGAAGTTTGCTAGATTTACGTCAAAGCCATCTTGATGTGTAGGATCAGCTGATGGTGTAGCATACTTCTGAAGAACCTCGAATATCTCTGGACTTAGATCGTCATCAAAGAGGACGACATTCTGTTTTTTGCCCAGAAGAGACTTTTTGTTCTTCATGCCGATTACCAAGAATTTACTGATTTTACCGTCTCTGTTCGCTTTCTTGGCTTGACCGATTGAGAGACTGATTGTTCTGAATGCGCCAATCTGTGCGCCTGGAATGATACCGTTCATAATTCTGCAGTTTTATGTTATTTACGCTATTTATTAATGAGGCATAAACAAAAGAAGATGAGTGAAAGGTTCGATAGACAGGAGAGAGATAGATTCTCACCCTTATGTCTTCCAATAAGCCATTCTCAACTTAATTTGTTTAATCTCGTCTTTTAGGAGAATTTGTTTATTAGTTGCTAAGCAAGAATGCCAAGTAAGCAAGGTTGTGTATTGATGGAGGGTGGAAGTGTCCTGCATAATAGTCGTATTTTCTTTCTACCTTCTTGTAGGTATGGAGTATATTTATATACGAAATACCTTTCTTAGTTCTTTCTTTTCAGAGAGAAACACAGAAAGAGAATATATAAGAGAAAGATATAAAGAGAGAGTTCATCTCTCTTATTACCGTTTTTAAGGAGCAGATGTTTATTAGATGCTCAGCAGCAGCGTGAATACACCCACGTACAAGCAAGAATGTGAATGTTGCCAGCAGTGAGTGTACTAAAATATGCTCTCAGACGCATTTTAAGGCACCTACAAGCGCGTATCTCAATCCTACTGAACAATTACCCAGCGTGTACATTTTAATGCCTTAGAGAGCAAATTAGACACAAGGCCCGCTTATTTAGCGAGCTTTGCATCCAACTGTGATGATACGTAAAGGTAAGAACTCATCTGGTCCCCGCCATCCATGTCATAAACATTATTGCGATCCATAATAGAATCAGCAAGCCGTCCTTTAAGGATAGCAAGTTTGTATGTTGCTCTGTATCTGGATTTGCATCCATGCCAACCACACTGAACGCCAAGAACAAATGATACAACACACACTAAAGTTGAGATAATGATAGTCTTTTTCATATTGATTATGTTTTAATTATTAATATTAACAAACTTTCTAAGTTTGCTGTGTCGTTTGATAGATGAAGTTTTTTCTTAGTTGCTAAGAGGATAAGACCCCAGATTACTCTGGGATCATTACCTGCTCTTGGTAGAAACGGACATTGATGTTCTTGCATGTAGCAAGCCAAGGACCAAAGTCCTTCATTAAGTCCTCAAATGAGTCGTAAGGCTTGCTGTGTTGCCAATAGTTCCTGTTTGTCTCTGCTGCGATTTTATAAACTGTCTTTGTATTCATAATTATAAGTGTTAAACTGTTAATATTATCGCAAGAGTGAAGAATGTGTTTATTAGTTGTTAAGGGAGAAAGCAGAGCTATTTAGCCCTGCAATCCCAGATTATATACCCAATGACAGATAGGAAGATGATAAACATCACATTGAGTAGAATGCGACCAAAGACCCCCAATAGCATAGTTGGAGAAGTATATGATACATATGAGCCCCAAGCAAACAAGCACTCAAGCGCAATAAGGAGAACGATAACGATAATGCATGAAATCTTAGTCATAGTTGTAAATGTTTAAATGTTAATATCATAAGAAAGATGAAGATGATTTATTAGATGCTCAGCAGAACAAAGGCGGGGGTATCCCGGATCGCGTACTTGGGGAGGGGGTCGCTATTATACTGTTTCACGTTTTTATACATGCATTACCACTTTAAAATTAGAAAAAATATTTTTGTTCTCCCCTTTATACGCTCACTGTAACTTTTAAATTATAAAAAATAAAACAAAAAAAAGCCGAGGCGTTAACCTCGGCTAGCTTCTTTAAATTTTCTAAAGAAATCATTTATTTCTCTCATGTATATATGATTATCTCTTTCATACATAATAGAATCTATCCATTCTCCTGTACTATCTTTAAATCTTCCAACTCCAAGATAATTATAACAGTGTCCTTTGTACTCGTATACCATTTTAGAACCTCCACCATCTAGTTGTTTCTTTCTTTAACTCTTCGAGACACGCGTCATATTTCTCTTTCCAATACTTCTCCATGCCTCTACTCCATTCTAAATCATATTTTAGTTGCGCTATAACTGATTGTAGCGATTCTATTACGCTACCATTATTTGTGTCAGATTTGCTATTCTGCACAAGCTTCTCGTAGTCCTTCTTATCAAGGATAACATAGTCCTTAAGCTGTCTAATTTGCTGTACTAAATCTGTTTCTTTCGTCTCCATCTCCAAAAACCTCCTTAAACTTCCAAAATTCTCCTTTTTCGTCCATCTGAAATGCCAGATCTATTATCTGTCTAATATGCTCAGAATCAGGCACTTCTCGCAGATCGTCATATAGTCTCAGCATCGCTTCCTTGAACTCCGGGTTCATGTGTGACTCCTTCATCTTTTACTTCTTTAAGGGCTTTTATAACCTCTTCTTTAGTTGTTTCTATCTTACTCTGTTCAGCTTGTTCTACAAGCTCTCTTATCTGCTTTACTGTAGTACCAGCTTTAAGGATAAGATCACCGTCTTTATCGTATAAATTGCTATACTTACTAATCTTTCCCATATCTATTACATAATATCCAGGCTAACAATACCGCTGATCCCGGAAGAATTAAAAACATAAAAATTAAATCAAATGGATTCATCGTCATTATGTATATCGTAAAAACCTAATTGCCTTCCCCTTTTCTCTGCTCTTTCTATTATCTGAGCCGCTTTAAGGAAGTTTTCATCCTAAGCTATTCTACTCAGCATGGGCTACGTATTTCGTGCACTCTTCCTCTATAATTTCACCATCGTCGTTACGTGTTATATGTGTGTATTTTTTCTTTGATCTATTGTATTTAAATGCTCTGAAAGCCTTATCTCGCTCCTGTTTATCATCATAACGATGTATGTATTTCATCATCTATGTAGCATTTACAGAGCCTGCAACACCTAAATTACAGAGGTTTTTAACAAAACTCTAAGCCCCATCTTCACCAAACTTATGTTTTAGCATACTGTACTCTTTAAGGCTTTTCTAGAACCACTAATTCTCTACATCATACGTAGGCTCCTAGTCTATTATGTAGGCTATGTTTATAGGGAAGCCGTGTACGAAGAAATATTTACACTATTCCGTACAAGGTCTGTCCTAATACTGTAGAGATAAAAAGTCGGCATAATAGAGTACAGCGCTCATTTCTACATAATTCATGCCTTCTTAGCTGTTTTTTGTACACACTGAGTAAAGTATCCAACTAGATAAGCAAATACTTCATTTGTATCGTCTGTGAGCTTTATATGGCATGCATCCAATATATCCACAGCTGCATGAAATGATTCATGAGCAAATGTGTTAGCATTCTCTATATCGTCCTCAAGCTTGTTTATCACAATAACTTCACAATCTTTGTTGTTCTCTTTATCATACGCCCCTCTAACTGTATATGCTGTAAAATCAGACCATTCGTCATCAAGGATAGATGTATCATCTTCTCTAAATGAGAACCTCTTATCTACTACAGTCTTATCTGGATTAAGTATGACATACAAATCAAAGCAGTATACTGTGTTGTATTTATCTATTATACACTTCTTTTTATCCATACTATTTATTATTAGTCTTACTATTCTTACTAAGCTTATATATTACACTCTACAATATCTGTATAGCTTATATAGTCTTATATAGCTGTACTACTAAAGTAGATCTCCTAAAGAGAATATATAAGAGAAAGGGTTCTTAATCTGTCAACCCCCCCTACTATCCCCCTAACGTAAAAAATGCAAAAAAGTTGCATATCGTACA
>ERZ808267.40-NODE-40-length-81588-cov-3.816602_pt1 | contig 81588 bp, 79 predicted proteins | sample MGYA00521241_ERZ808267 | MGnify/ENA primary metagenome ERZ808267 (study PRJEB31516, sample SAMN03275592) | gut metagenome | biome: mammalia-associated habitat; material: feces | host: Papio cynocephalus | place: Kenya | collected 2012-07-19 ...
TTTCTATTAGTAAAATCCTCTTCCCTAGCCTTTATTAATATAACTTTATTTTCATTTAATGCTTCTACGAAATTTATATTCTCTTCTGCCGATTTATTAAAAGCCAATTTAGTATATAAATTAGTTTTTAATAAGCTCACTCTATCTATTATACCGTCAATCTTACTATCGTAGTTCTCCACTTCTCCATTTTTATTTTCTTTATCTAATTCATTTAAATCATTTATTTCATCCTCAAGTAATTTTTTTTGACCCTCTGAAAGCCATTCTAAAGCATTTCTTCTTACATCAGGGTACATAAGTATGCCTATTACATCTTTAAAACTGGCATTGAAATCTTTATAAAAGGCTACCGTACAAGCAGAATAAAAATATCTCAACATTCTAGGAGTTAATTTAGTATCTGCGTTAATAGTATTTAATAAGATGTGTAATTGTGTAGCTTTTTCCATACATTTAGCTAATTTTCTATACTTATCCTCATTATCATTACAGGTTAATTCATTAAAGCAAAAACCTTGTAATTGATTATAATCACTACAATCAATTTCTATAAGTTTATCTTTAGGAGTTACCTTTTTTATGGTTTCTGATAGATTGCAGTCTCGAATAGTATCTAACACTACTAGACCATCTCCTTTAGCTATTATAGATTTAGCGAGATTCATCATGTAATAAGTTTTACCACAGCCCATTCCGCCCATCAGAACTCTTCCTAGACGACTTAATTCTTTATCTGTAGAATAATAAATAGGCTTATTTTTTAAAGATGTTCCTATAAGAATATCTCCATTAGATAAACATTTTGGGAATTCTTTATTGTATACACTATTATGTTCTATATTTGGGAATTGTTGAATTAATTCTTCTCCCGGAAGAGCAATAAAATTGCTACATTCATACACAGATGTATTTAATTGATTCACATTACTTAACACAGGTTTTAAAATATCCACTTCTTTCTTTACCCTTCTATATATAAATTCATTATCATCTTTTACTTCCCCATAAGAATTTACAATAGCATCTGCTATAATTTTATCTCTTCTTTTACTTCCCCCTTTTGTAGAAATTAAAATTTGAGTTTTACACAAGTCACTCATTCCCTTCTTTAAAGTGTTATTGCTTAAAGAATCAAAATTAACAACTCTTTCGGATTTGTCTTGTTTTACTCCAAACATTAAATCTAAAGTCGAATTAAAGAAATCTACAGTAAAATCCAATATTTTAATAATAATATTTACCATCTTATTTGAAGTATATTTTACAGAAGTGTTTTTATATTCTTTTATAAATTTTTGACAAGATGCCCTAAAATAGTTTGATTGTTTTTCTGATACTGGAATAAAGTTATAAAGTATGCTTGCTTCTTCTTCGTCTTGAAGTAATTCAACTATATTCATATTTGCGTTTAACAAATCATTGTTTCTCATGTCTGTATTACTAGATAAGAAATCCCTATTTTTATAAACGAGTTGATATTTAGATCCGCCTTTTATTATAGGTAAACTATTGACTTCTTTTATCTCTACGGATTTCCATACTTCTTTAAATTTAACTTTAAATTTAGAGTAGAATAATTTAGGTACGATAAAATAAAAATTGATTTTATCATTTGTGATGTGTATATAGTAGCTTGCTTTGAATTGTGTTTTTATAATAACTTTTTTATTTTCGATTTGTATAAGTTTATTTATATTAACAAACATTTTGTTAACAAGATATAGAATAGTAAACGTTCTATTGTTTCTGATTGATTTTGTTGGGATTAACTTTAAATATATATATTCTTGATTTTTAATTTCAAAATACTTAGAGATAGGAATACTCTTACGCATTTGTTAATGCTCCTATGATAATGTTTAAAATTATATATATACAAGGTAACATAAATGCCCAACGTTTTCCTTTTTCATAGCCGAATACATATAGTATAAGTGCAATAAATCCCGCTATTAAACATACGTTAAGTGAATATTCTTGTATAGCTATTAATAATTTATAGCCAGTTTCTTGTAAAAAATCTATCGGATGTAAAAAATTATCTAAAATATCTATTAATCTATCTAATTTATCTCCCATAATATACCCTCCTTATAATTTAATCATTGTGAATAATTTTGGGTAGAATGATAAAAGTATATAAATTAAAAAATATTGGATACCTGAGTTTGTAGCTTGACGGAAATTAGCTCCTTGAAGTGCATTTTCTATTATACTTTTTATACCCATACACATACAGCCATATCGAGCAAATATCATTAATAAATTTAATATTTGTGTTGCTGTATTAGATATTTCCATTTCCGTAGTAGCGCCATAACAAAATAATCCTTTGTGCATTAATATAGCTATTAATATAACTAATCTTTTGTATTCCTTTTTGTTTTTCTTTAAGATATTTAAACATTTTTCTATAGTAGAATATTCATTATCTATCATTTGTCTGTATTCCTTAAAAGTATAAGATTTCATGTATAAATTCCCCCTTTTAGACGATACTAATAATAAATTATGAATAACCGAGGTGATTAATTTGGATAAAGCATTATTTTGGTTCGCTCTTTCTCTTTTATTTGATTACTTGAGCAAACTCTTTTGATTCAGATAACATTTCTTTTCTTAAAATATATTTTATATAATTACTTTTATTGCCGTACTCTGAAAATTTATCTTCTAACCATGAGAATAATAACTTATCCTCCATATTATTTTTAAAACTTACATTTATAACCGTCTTATTTCCCTTCATTACTTTTCCCTCCTTTTGTTATATTATATGAAAAAGTATGGAAAATATTACACTTTTTATGAAAAAAAATAAAAAAAATAATCACCCTAAAAAATAGAGTGATTATCCTACTGTTGATTTGAGATAAAAGTGAGGTTTATTGACAACCCTGTACCCCTTTGTTTCTACTTCTCTCTCTACATAGTCCAAATAATCATTTAAAAATTCAGTTAAGCCATCTTCATATAGCGAATAAATAAGAATAAGGTCTGCTCGACTTAATTGTTTCTCATGATTACCTTCATCAATAAATAAGTCAATTAGTCTTAATTCTCTTGCTTCCTCAACTTTAATTTGATGTTGTCGAGGGACAATGGGAATCTCATAAGGATTTTTTTCTTCCATTTGTATCCTCCATTAAAAAAAATAACCACCGTGAGTAAGATATTATTAGTCTAAGCTCATAATCTGTAATTAGGGTTACGGTGGTTATATATATAAAAATATCGAACTATAATTAAATTATATAACATTATAATAATTTTGTCAATCATCAAATTCATCATCAAATTCATCATCAAAATCATCTATAAAACTATTTAAATCAGTTTCTTCTTCTACGTTTTCTTCTTCTACTGCCGAAGAACTTGTAGAAGAAGGAATATTTAATCCTGCTATCTTCTCTAATAATATATTTATATCTATATTATTGTTTACATAATTTTGTTCTCGTTTCCTTTCTATTTCCGCTAAATCTTTAAGAAATCCAGATGCACTTCTTTTAGAATTTATATATTCATATAATTCTATTTCATTTTCATAAAATCTTATTCTAACTTCTTTTATTTTTGCCATTTCTTTAACCCCATTAAACGGAAAGCTCTCGCATTAACCGTAATATCATCTACTAATATTGTTTGAGGATATTCTTTTTTGAAGTATTCATCGCCTGTGTTTGCTCCACCTCCTGCTAAAATTAAATTACATGAAGCAGCACTTGGGAAACTTCCTTTAAATTCATTTAATAATTTATTCATAAAGGCATCTTGGAAATCTTTAAGGAAAGAGTAATCTTTTATATTAATCATTTTAATTTCTCCGTCAAATACTTTTTTAGCATCTTCAAGACTAATTTTGCAATATTTCATAGAAATATATTTCTTTACATTATGATATAGCTCTAATAATCCTATATCTAAAGATTCTCCATCTACAAATTTATTTTTTTCATTAAATATAGAAATATCAGTTGTTCCTCCTCCTATATCTACTATAAGTGATTTGGCTTCTATTTGTGCTTTATTTACAGATTTTAAATTTTTAATTCCATAACCTTCAGGACGAATTGCTACATCTTCTATATAGATAGTTCTAGTAACTTTATTCTTACCTGATCCAATAGTTATCTTTTTCATGTTATTTTGTTTTACTAATGCTTTTAATACTTCACCATATTCATTATATTGTCCCGCAGGAATTCCTAATACAAGTTTAATTCTATTGTATTTACTTACTTTAGCAAGACCATAATAAAGTAAATCAAAGAAATTATCTTTTTCAAATTTTAAATGTTCATTTTTAAATTCCCCTTGATTAACTATCCATTTATCGTCTGTTTCGAATATTTCATTATCCCCAAGTTCTTTAATAATAGAATATTTTTCTATTCTACTTTCTACGATTAAAGCATCGTTACTTTTATCTCCTAAAAATATACTTGTTATATTGCCTATGTCGGCACCGCATATACTTACATTATTCATATTAACCCTCCATATCATTTAAATAGGACTTTTTGCCCTTTCTGATATTATTATATGATAGATATTCAAAAAATACAACTACTTTTTAAAAAAAATCCATTTAAATTGGACTATAAATAAAAATAACCCCCCCTAGTCATAAGACTAGAGGGGTAATTTGTTTATATATCTATTAATTATTCTGATTTAGGAACAAATGTTTTAGAAACACCATTTATAGTTACTATTAATTCTCCATTATCATTGAATGATAATTGAGGAATTTTATTATTTACATATGTTTCAGTTGCATATCCTTTTAAAGATTGGTGCTCTGTTAAATATCCTTTAGAAGTTAACTCTGTTTCAGTAATATATTCATCAGGAATAGTAGTTAAAAACTTGCTATCATTAGTCAATTCACTTACTTTAGTAGGTACAGTTATTGCATCAATCAAACCTTTTAATATCTTACCTTGTTTAGCCGATAAAGGTTTATTCGTAGTTTCTGTTGTTAAATTATCAATTATATCTGAAACATTTACCTTACTTGTAGTGACCCCGTCAATTAAAGATTTATTATTTTTTATATATGTAACTATTTCTGATAGCTGATCTAATGTTTCATCATCTGAATCAGCAAGTGTATTTAATTTAGTTGTTAGATTTGCTATAAGAGTTCTAATGTCACTATGAGATTCGTTTGAACTATTGTGTTCAGTTATTTCGGTATATAAATCATTGTGTAAATCATTTTTTTCATTAAAAATATATTGTTTCAATCCTCTTATTAAAAAATTTATTTGTTTTAAATTCATAAAATCACCTTCCTATACTGGATAATTTGTATCTACACTTAAAATTATATCTCCAGTTACATTTTCAATTTTTATAGTTGCAGTTTTTGGTGAAGATGAAGTGTTCATTGTTACAACACCTTCATTAGAAGTTATGTCTACACCGTTCATTTCTACTTTATTTACTCTTAAAGTTTTTCCGCTAAATGTAAATTCAAAATTTTTCCCTTTTTCTACTCCTATAATTGGAGGCATTAATGCTACGCCTTGATTAGAAACACTATATAAAATTGAAATACCATTCTCTGTTAATGCATTTTCAAATTCTTCATCTGTTATATCTTCACTTGTTCCAGCTGTTATATTATCATCAAAATATTTTTTAGTTATCAAATCTTTATCTTCTGTTGGCGTACCTTCTTGTGTTAACTTGCCTGCAAACCAAGCATTACCATTCCAATCTAATGTGTGAGCATTACTTCTTTCCATGCCACTTTTGCCGTTACCAACTATGTGAGCGTATTTACTACTTTTATCTTCTATATTATATTTACCTTGAACGTGTTGATAATCTGATGAAGCAGTCGTAAAACTACCTTCTACATGAGATGCTTTTCCATAAGCGTTTGTTCCCTCTCCTTCTGCATGAGAAGTTTGCCCCTTAGCTTTCGTTTCCTCTCCTTCTGCATGAGATGCCCATCCACTAGCAGTTGTATTCTTACCTTCTGCATAAGAACATCCTCCTGACGCTTCAACGATTTTCCCAATAGCAACACTATATTCTCCTATAGTTGTTCCTTCTTTCCTATTCATACTCATACTGCCAGTAAATACAGGGTTTTCTCCAGTAAACAGCATAGGAGTTAAAGGAACACTAATTTCAGAAATCTTGTCATCCCCCATTCTTCTAGTCAACATAATCCATTTATAAGGGGAATTAGTAGTAGATGTTAAAGTTACTTGACAAACAATATCCCTAGCACCACTCATTGATTCTACTTTAAGAATTTCTATTTGTATTTCACAATTACCGCTTATAGGATTATCTTTAGCTCTACTTTGTCCTCTAAACACTTGATTTATTTGAATATCAACTGTATCTATAAGAGTGTCTAAAGATTGAAGAATAGTACTGCCTGCATCAAATGATACTTCTGTAGTCGCTAAGTCTGTGAATATTTGTATAGTTTTATTTTCACCTATTTGTTCTTGTATAGTTGGTAATTCAGTCCCCTGATCTATTTTCTCTCCACTTTCTTTAAGTAAATATAATTTACCTTCTTCAACTTTTGTCTCACATGGAATACTATCATTAATTTCACTATCGTCTTTGTTATATAAACAGCATACATACATTTCCCATTCTTCTGTATTTTTAGGTGTAGGCAATTTAACATTATGAAGTAGTTTAATTAATTCTTTATCATTTATTCCGTAAGATTTAATTGTTTGATATACTCTGTATATTTGAATTGTCGTTCTAGGATAAGAGATTTTACCATATCCCTTACTATATTTATTATTAAAGTATTTAATTAACTTGTTCATTTAATCAACTCCTTAAAATAATAACCCCTTTCAATTGATTTTTATGCTTTAGGTGTAAATGTTTTTGTTACTCCGTTTATAGTTACTACTAACTCTCCGTCAGAATTAATATATATATCGTTAGTACTTAATAATTTTTTACCATTATTTTGATTATCGCCTTTGACATATACATCGCCTGCGAACCAAGCATTGCCTTTCCAATCAAGAGTATAAGCATTACTTCTTTCTGTATCATCAGTACCATTACCAACTATGTGGGCATACTTATCATTAGCATCCTCTATATTATATTTACCTTGAACGTGTTGATAATTTGATGATGCTTTAGTACTAAACCCTTCTGCATGAGATGCATAAGCCATAGTATAGGTTTCTGTACAACTTCCTTCTGCATGAGAATAATCTCCTCTAGCGACTGTATTTCGTCCTTCTGCATGGGAATCCTCTCCATAAGCTAAATTATAAGAACCTTGAGCGCAAGAACAATTCCCATCAGCAGTTAAATCCCTCCCAATAGCAATAGAATTACGACTTGAGGCTATTGCTCCTTCACCAACAGCAATACTATTATTATAAGCGAATCCTCCAATTACAATATTGTCTTTTGGAGTTATATATATATCGCTAATATAATCTGTAATTTCAAAAATTTTAATAATTCTTCCTTGAGGAAATTCATTAGACGAATAAATACTCATTTTATTATCTAATGTATTAGTATAATATTTTATACCGTTTGAATCGTAATAAACAGAATCATAAGAAGTAGAATCTTGTACTCGATATAAGGAATCAAAATCTATCCCTATATAAATAACAAATTTATTTAACTTTTGAAAATCTATATCGTATTTAGAAAAATCTAGTACCCTATAGTTCCCAACCATACTTTCATAATATTCTAAATTATTTAATTCATCTGCGGTTAGCTCAATAGTATATTCATTTAATATTTGTGGCATCATTTTATTTCGAGGTATTCCGTCATTAATACATTCTGAATACATTTCCATTTCTTCCATTGTTTTAGGTTTAGGTAATTTAATACTATGTAATAATTTAGTTAATTCATTATCTTCAATATTATAGTCTTTAATTATTTGATAAACTTGGTATATCTGCATTGTTGTTCTTGGGAAAGAAATCTTTCTATATTCTTTCCCATAATTTTTATTAAAATATTTAATTAATTTATTCATTATTTCACCTATCTTTCGAATACTTCTACATATTTACTACTAGCAGTTATATAATAGCCTGCTTTAACTAAATACATATGCGTACCACAACCAGTATCAGTAACTTCTTTCACTATAGTTACACAAGTTCCTGCTTTAACCTCTCCAATCACAGAAGAAGAATTGAAATCAGGAGTTTTATGTATATTAACATCTTTAAGAACTCTTAAATATTTTGTTTTAGTAGTTGTAGTATTAGGAATTTGAGTAACATTACCTTTACCATTAGTACAGTTTACGATGTCAGATAGTTTTATTTTACCTGCCTTTAAATTGTAACAATCTAATCTAAATTGTTCGTATTTTTTTGGATTTAAAACCATGTAAATTGGACACAATTTATATGCTCTACCAACAACATCTGTGTGTCTAATTATGTCTTTCTTAGGGTTTAACCCTTTATTTGCGCACAACCAAGCACAAAGATGTACCATAGCTTTATATGTAGCATCTGTATAATGGTTATCCTTACCTGTGGTTGCCACTTCAACTCCAACAGCATAAGAATTAGCACTATTAGTACAATAACACATTTCATTCAATGGGATTAATTGATATATTGTTCCGTCTAGGTCAATTACAAAATGAGCAGATGCGTAGATATATCTTCCGTTTACTTTATATCCGTTTGCCACAACATTGTTAAAATAGCTAACTGTATTTTTTCCCGGAACATCTGCTTGACCTGTGTAGTGTATTGCCACTTTAGTATAATTTAATTTAATTCCGGGTCTACCGTATTTATTAAATTTCATAAATTTTTCTATTATTTTTGGTTTTTGAACCATAAAATCATCTCCTTGTTAAAATAAAAAGAGCAGAGAACAATCTCTACTCTGATTTAGGTACAAATGTTTTTGTTACACCATTTATAGTGACCACTAATTCTCCCGCATCATTAAATGATATATCTTTTGTACTTAATAATTTATTTCCTTCATCTTGATTATTTCCTCCGACATAAACATCCTTTTTAAACCATGCGTTACCATTCCAATCTAATGTATGTGCATTAGAACGATGACTTTCTCCTGTCCCATTCCCAACGATTAAAGTATATCTATCATCTTCATTTATGTTATTATATGCCCCAAAAGCAAGTTGTCCTGCTGAATTTGATTCTACACACATTCCTATGGCAGCACTATTAGTTCCACGAGCAACGGTTCTTTCTCCAACAGAAAGGCTTCTATCCCCTTGAATTTTCCCATTAGAATTATCGTAATTCGTACCTACTTGAAGTGAATCAGAAATTGTTGCACTTGCTGGTAAATAAACCCCATTTTGAATTTTAAAGTTTTTATCTATTTCATACAAGCTTATTGATAAAGAAAGATTAATAGAATGGAATATACTTTCACAAGTACAATTAAAAGATGTAGTTTTATTTTTTTGAAATACAAGTTTTGTATTTTCTTTACTTGCTACTACATATATATATAATTTTAAATCTTTTTCTTTATCAATATACATAACCATTGAAGTATGAAGATATTCTAAGTCTCCTCTATAAGAATGATATAGTCGATAAGTTCTTCCTTTATTTATTTGAAGATAATAGTCCATGTTTTGATAAGCTAATCCTTCTATTCGTGCGCTATTTATAATCCATGTATGCGTAGACATAGAAGAATTAGAAAAAAAATCATCAATAGCAGATTTACTTACATCTGTATTAAATACTTCTCTTAATGTATAATCTTCCTTAGAATCAACATATTTTTTATTAACTAAAATATTACTATCATCGTTATCAGATATAGTGTCAGAAAATTTTATAGGTTTTTTAATGTTTAAATATTTTTGTGATTTATTAGCCACAAAACATCCATCTAAATCAATATGATTAGGAGAAATTGATATATAACCGTCTTTATTTCCTAAATGAATAGTTTCAGGCATTAATTCTGTATCAATTTTCTTTAGTTCTATAATTTCATATATTTCTAAATCTGTTTTAATATCAACATACCCATCTGTTAAATCTATTTCAAAATACTCTTCATTAATTATCGTATCTTCTTGCTCGATGTCATAATATGAATTAGGATATATATTAATTTCTCCAATAGAATCTTCATGGTAAAGAGCTGTCCCCCAAGGAGTTAGTTGTGGATACATAAAAAATTGTTGATTTAAAAATTTTATATAGTATTTTTTATTTGTATCAATTTCTAAATGTTTATTAAAATAAGTATAACGATAATTATTTGACATATTCCATGTTCTATTTATTAATTCTTCTTTTGTTATTTTTAAAATTAATTTCTTTTTTACATAACAAGGTAATATATCATAAACATCTGTATTAATTTTTTTATCTACCTGATCTAAAGTTTTATTAAAATCTTTTTTTAATTCTTGTAATAATATATCTTCGTTTAACATAAAATCACCTCTTATTGTGGGGATTGTTCAGAAATTTCTACTAAACAAGGCTGACTCAATACAGATTTATCTTCCATAAAAACATTTAAAATCATGTAGAAATAAACATTATAAGTTATAAAATGTCCGTATACTATATCATTAGGAGAATCATAATTTTGAAGATATTCTGAATCATCATTTACATTTTCCTTAGACAATTCTTCTAATGCTCCTTGAATATCGGATATTTTAATCATATAAAGTTTTAAAGAATATCTGTAAGAATCATCTAAAGACTCATCTGCCACATCTTGTATATTATTATCATGAAGCTCTAAAACCAATATATAATCTAAATCTATTTGAGTTAAAGAGATTCCTATAAGAGTTCTACCATAAATCAAATTGACATTAACAGGTTTATATGAAAGCGCAGAAAGACTTTGAGGACTCGTTCCTTGAGGTGGTCCGGAAGGTGTTTTTAATGTAACAAAATTCAATTCGATATCTTTATATGAAAAATTTCTTTGGATTACAAAAACATGAATCGCTCCACCTGTTTCTAAAAGATTATTTATTGATTCTGTATCCTTTATTCTTAGTTCACAATAACCATCATGATTTACATATTGACATTTTATAGGAGTTAATTTACTTCCACCACCAATATTACTTCCATCAATTCTATACATCTTACCATCTTTCCCTAAAGCCAACACAGTATCGACTTGTTCTTTATCTTCTAATAATGGTAAATCTGTTACTTTTGTTCTTAAATCATTCATTGTATCATCTCCTAAATTTCTATTAATTTATTATTTTCATCTGATAAATATGTTCCGTCAGATAACATTAAAGCATCTACTACTAATCCATAATAAAGCATTTTATCTAATGTTTCGTTTTCATAGTTTAAACATTCAGAATAAAATTCTCTTTCAGTTATATTTCTAGGTTTAGGTAAGACACATTCTTTAAGTAATGAAATTAAATATGTATCTGATATATTGCAATCCTTTATTGATTGATATGCTTGATATATTTGGATTGTTGTTCTAGGATATGCTATCTTACCGTATTCTTTTCCATAATTTGTGTTAAAGTATTTAATTAATTCATTCATTTAATCAACTCCTATACAGGTGCGTTACCATATACTCCATCTCTAGTATAAATATTTATCGCTTTATCTTCTAATCTTATTTCCACACTTTCAGCAGTACATATTATATCCTCATCGTTTTCCACTAAAATAATTTTACCTTTTCTTATAGCTTCTGCTATTTCATCTATTTCATCTTCCCATTCTTCTTTTGGTATACTTATAGTGTAATATTCATTTCCATCTTCATTTAAAGAAAAATAATCTTTCCATGAATCTATTTTAGGCAATTTAACATCTTTTAACATTTCTTGTATTTCATCATTTTGTATACGAGATAAGAATTTATATGTTTTTAATATTTGTAAGTCTGTTTTTGGGTACGGAAGATAAAATATGCCACCGAATAACTCGTTATATTTATTTATTATTTTATTCATTGTTCCTTTTCTCCTTCAAGATAATAATACAATACGCCATTTCTTTCATAAACTTGATGATATCCATATGCATAATATGAATCATATAAATTTTCAATGTATTTATTTCCCGTTTTAGAGATTCTAATATTATCAATATAATCAACACATTCTCTATATATGTCTAATTCTTTAAGAGTTGTTGGTTTTGGTACTTCTATTTTCTCAAATAATTTTCTCAATTCATCATCATCATATTCATTTATTTTATTTTGTAAAAATAAGTAAACATAATAAAAGTCTGTTTTAGTTTTTGGGTATTCTATTTTAGAATATTTTTTATTATATAGTTTAATTAATTCGTTCATATTTAAACTCCTTTCTTTATTGCGGTATTTGACCCATTAAAATACTATTTTCAGATGCTTCTGCTAAAAGTCCTAAACAGGAAGATTTTAAAATTATTTTCTTTTCTTCTTTATTTATTTTCCAATAAGGTAAGATTCCGTCAACTCCCATATATATAGATTTACCCTTTTTTATTGCATCTAATACTGTATAATAATTATCTTTTTGAGTTAAAAAATATTGATTTTTATCCACAGATATTGGAAATGGGATTGAGTCACAATATAAGTCTATTTCGTCTATATTTTTAGGAAATGGGAGAATAGTCTCGTCTATATAATCACATAAGCTATCATCGTTAATATAATTATTTACAGTAAATATAAAATTATATGCTCTATACATATCCATTTTATTTTTAGGATATTCTAACTTAGGCAACTCAAGAGAATTTATATATAATGTTAAAGAACAGTTATTTTCGTTTATAGATATACCATTTGTTCTTAAAACAATCTCATCTCCCTTTATTATAATCATAACAGAATTATCGTTATATCCATTTACCTTATGCCCGTTTCTTACACTCTGTTTCATAATTCCTTCATAAACTTCCCCGTCTGTTTTTAAAATATAACCAATAGATATCGGTCTATTATCTTTTATTTTTGGCACTTTAAATAATGGATAATAATGAATTTCTTGTGGACTTATTAAACCAGCATCATTTCTAAAATCATCATATTCATCGGCATTTAATAATTTAACAGGTTTTAAATCTTTACAAATATATTCTCTTTTGTTAGTATATCTCTCGTTAAAATAATCAATCAACTCTTTCATCTAATCAACTCCTTCAAAGTCTAATTTAATACTAAATACTTCTTCTTCCGTCTTACAATTTCTAATTTTAACTTCTATCTGTTGTTGTTTTTCTACTAATGGCTCAACATATAATTTTATCTCTTTAGATAATCTTCCTAACTGCTCAAAAGAATAAGATTCACAAACATTCTTTGTATCATTCCATTTCAAATTCGATTCTGTTCCAAATATATTATCTAATTGATATGAAAGTAAAGTACTTGTTAACAGTTGTTGTTTTTCCATCGTCACATTGTAATATCTTCCTTCTTCATATTTAACAGTAGAAAATAGAGGATTATCTTTAAGATATTGTGCTAAATTATTTTTACTTAATTCAATTCGCTGCTCTTTTAATTCTTTAAGTGGATCAGCTTCTTCAATCTTTTTTTCTATCTCTTTATAATTAACATCTTCAATGACAGAATAAGCACTAGGAGCCGCATTGACTCCTAGTATCACATTCCCTTCATAAATCTCTCCATCTTTATAAATCACATAACCTTCTTTTGGTTTTAATATTCTATAACCTTCTTTTTCTATTATCTCTATATTATTCATATAATCACCTACGCTAAAGTCCAACCTTTTGCTACCGCATCTGCTATTTGAGCTTCTGATAATCTTTCTAATGTTGCCTTACCTAATGTTAGTGTTTCTGCTTGTACTGTTCCTAAACCATTCATAAGAGATTCTATAGTAGCAGTAGGAGTTAATTCTAAATTATACATCTTATATGAACTTGTTAGCTTTTTAGTATTTCCTTCTTCATCAGTAGCAAATACCCAATCCTTCATAAATTCAAAAGATGTATCATAAGTTAAATACCATTCATTATAATTTGAGTTTCTATCATCTCTATGAAGATTACTTAAATCTATTCCTTTTATTGATTCAATGTACTTATCTTGTCTAAACATGCCACCAAAATCTGCTTTACTTTCTAGTCTAGTCATATCTAATTCTACATTTACTAATTTTCTACAATAAGCAAATATATTTCTGTTTTCAGAGCAAGTTTGTGCATCGTCATTAAAATATAATGAGTAAGGGAATTTAATATAAGCATCTGTAAGCTCTCCACAATTATTACAAAAACTATAAAATCCATAAGAATATGTTCCATTAAATTCTGCTCTAATAGATTTCATATTCGCACATCCTTCAAAACAATATTGAGAACTTGTTCTATCAGAGTTAACTACTATAGATGGATTTATTAAACCATGACAACCATAATAAATATAATCCATATTATTTACATTATAAGGAAGAGTTTTGTAAATATTATCATCTGTTAATGAAGAGCAACCATAGCAACAAGAACGCATATTACATTTATCATTAAAATCAGTAGGTAATGGAATTACATTTGTTAATGATTTATCTCCATAATATGTTCCTTCCATTGTTATTACTGTTGCGGGTAAATTAGCTCCCCCAATAGTTACAGAAGTTAAATTAGGACAATCTCTAAATGCCCAATCCATATATTGTAAAGGAGTACTTTCTGTTATTTCTTCAAGATGTAATTCTGTTAAAGATGTGCAACCTCTAACAAATCCACTCATTCTCTCTAAGCTAGTTAAAGTAGGTAATGCCAATTCAGTTAATTGAGGGCAATAAGCATACATTTGATTTATATTTTTAGCATTTACATTTATTGTTCCTACTCTTTTTAATTTAGGGCAGCTAGCGAACCAGTTTGTAGTACTATTAGCACCAGTCATGTTTACACATTCTACTTCTTCTAGGTTTCGACTATTTTGGAATAAGCTTTCAGAACTCCACCATACATTTGTGCCGCTACAAGTAATTGTTCCAACTTTTACAAGGTTTGAATTTCTAAAAGTACCATATGCTATGGCATTTCCTTTAAAATTACATTCTTTAATGTATTTAAGATTAGAACCAACAAAAGGTGTATCTCCGTAATTATAATCTGCTATATTATAATTATTTTCTATTGTAACTGCCTGTTCTTCATAAGAAGATTGTTCTTGAAGTGTTGCATATTTATAAGTTCTTCCTAAATCATCTCTGTCTTGTAATAATTTAAAAAATCTACCTGCAAATTCCCAAGTAAAATCTGGGTTCGTACAATCATAGAATATGCCTCTTACTCTAGTCAGTCTATTATCTATTAGATAATCCCAATCATTAGGCATTGTAATCTCTAAATCATCATTAGTAAAATCAACATTTGTAAACCACCAATAAGCTTCTGTCCAGTCAAAGCTAGATAAATCTATTTTCCCTTGAACTTTTACTTCAGGATAAGATTCAGAACCTCTTTCTTTTATATTCATATTATTAAAAGAAGGACTTACATATACATTTTTAGTGTTTACTCCTTTAATAGTACCAGTAGATTGTGGTAATCCAGATAAGCATAACTCTGTTAACTCTCTATTTCCAAAATCTATTCCTTCATATCCGTCTGGGTGGTCGTCTTTAAAATATATATTTTTTAAAGTACATTTTGATTTTAAACAGTTGTTAGGGTAATTAGTAGTTGAGAATCCACACATCGGTTTAATCCATATTGTTTTTAAAGTAGAAGGAAGAATTATTGTACTTAAATCTTGAGTAGTAACATTACAAGTAAATGTTTCTAAATTTTCAAATTTAGTTAAATCTATTGTATCAGCATCACTATTGAACCACTTATCTTGCCTATTATCATATTGATGGATTCTAAAAGTTTTTATATTTGGACATTCTGTAATATTAATATTATTAAAATCAAAAGAACCGCACATATCGTTCGTAGAATTCCATTGATGACCTGTTTGAGTTTCTCCTATAGTTAATTCTTGAAGATTAGGTAAATATTTTAATGTTAATTCCTCTAATCTGTAATTTAATCTAAAAGACATATATTTAGTAGATAGCATACTATTTTCTATATGAATAGAAGTTGCATTACATAACCCTAATCCGAAAAGCGCCATTTTTCTAAACTTAGTAGCATCTTCATAATCTCCTAACGTATCTGCGCTTCTAGCATTTCCGTTAAAATCATAAAAAGTACTATTATTCCAACCGTTCATACTTATATCTGAACGGGCAGTAAGTCTTTCTACTAAAGGACAGTTTATTAATGTAAATGCCGTTATATCACTTGCTCCACTTAAAGCTTCTGTATGATATGGAGAATACCAACTGACACTCGTTAAACCTACAATTCTCAAAGCATATTGATTTCTTAAATATAATGATGTTATTGTTTTAGGAAGATATATTTCTTCTAAGTTACCACCATTATTATTAAAGTTTACACCTGTCATTTTAGTTCCTCTTATATCTAAGTATTTTAAGTTTTGACAAGTAGCTAATTCCATAACTTGATAACTGGTTAAACTACCTAAATTGGCACAACCATTAAAATCTATTTTTTGTAAGTAATCACAACCATTTATCTCTGCATTTACTAATTTTGAACTGTTTCTACATATTACCTCATTTATTCTCGTAGCATTTGACAGAAGTAAATGAGTTGGGTTACAAGTACTTAAATCTCCTAAAGACTTAATATACTCTGCTCCATATATAATAACTTCCTGATCTGTTTCAGTAGTGATATTATAACTAAATTTGACTGATTTATTTCTTGGAATCTTTAATGTTTGCATACCTGTTCCATCTGCTTCGTCTCTCCATTTTACAGATAGATACATAGGACTATAAGTAGATATATTCATTGATACTATACCTTTTTTGTTACAACGAACAGTAACAAAGTTAGAAGTAGAAGGTTCATATCCGAATAATGTATCACAATATAATAATCTTTCTTTTAGCCATCTTTTTATTTGGAAATATCTGTTGCCATGACAAGCATATAAATATTTTGCTCCGAATCTTAAATATTTATATTCTGTTGATTTGTTGTAGTATCTTACTGGTATCTTATCTATTTGATTATCATAGAAATATTTATACATATTATCAAGTGTAAATACTCCATTTCTCATATTTATATATTCTTGTTTTAATTCATTAGCAAAATAAAGTCTTATTTTACTCCATAATTTAGAGTTAGATGTATTAAATACTCCACCTTCAACTTCTATGTCAACATCGAAAGTTAAAGCACCTGTATTGTCTAATCCCAAAAGTGTCACTCTGTTACTTTCACCTTTCGGTTACCGACCATATCTCTATGGCGGAAGAGGTTCTTCTTTAATCAGTCTGGTTACTGATGACCCCTTCTCTCTAGTTTCGTTTTTAGATTATAGCTAGAGTTCAGACTGTTACATCGTTTTATTATTTAAAACGTCTTTTCGTTCAGTCGTTGTTGGTGATTCTGTGATAATATTAATTGTTTCTTTTAATATATTTTTTATATTATTTTTTTCAGTATAAGGTATTCTTAATAAGTATATTCCGTTTTCTATGCAATACTTATCTTTAATACGGTCTCGTAATTGGGTTTGTTTTAATTGTTCTATTGAAAAATCCATTCCTCTTCCCGTATAATCAGTTGGCATAAAATGTCCTTCTCCATCATATTCTATCGCTAAATTTAAATCGGGGACATATATATCGAATCGGATATGACTGATTAATTCATTTTTTAAATTAATATGTTTTTCTTTAACAGAATCATATCCTAAATATAGTAATTCATTTTGAATTATTGAAGGATATTTAGATATTAAACATCCACAAGAAAACGTGTGTCCGCTTCTTAAAGAATTACTTAAAACAACAGTTATATTTCCACAATCGCATTTGCACTTACAAATTGTTTTGCCATATTTATTTTTACCTATTTCTTCAATAACTGTTAATTTTCCGTATTTTTCTCCTACAATACTTTTTATACTCATTTTTTCACTTGCTTTTTTCTTTCTTATACATCCACAATTTTTAGATAAACCTCTTTTTAAATTTTGGTATTTAACTTTTTTAATTGTTCCGCAATCGCATTTGCAAATAGCTACTAATGGCTCATTTGCTAAATGTTCTTCGAATCCTAAAATTGTCCACATATTATATTTTTTACCGATTTCAGCTTTTTTGTCAATTTTATCTCCTGAACATATTAAACATTTATCCCTATTTTTTAAATTATAGTATCTTACTGTAAATTCATGCCCGTTCGAACATCTTACTAATAATTTTGTTTTTGTATTTTTATATTCTTCTTCTTTAGTTAAAAGAGTATATCCCATTTTTTTTACTTGTTCTTTTATATTTTTATAAGTTATTTTTTTACCCATTTTATCACCTCTTTTCTATTATATCCATTTAAATATTGTTGTTAACCTTATTATCACAAAATCTTCCAAGGCGTTGCCTATCTCTAGGTTTTCGCCGCATATTAGAAAAGATTTTACTTGGACTACTCTTAATCCAAGTCGTACACCTGAATGTACCATTTTACACCATCAAATGTAACTAATTTCATATTTTTTCCAAGCGAATCGACACCACCGAATACTTGGACAAATAAATAATATCTAAATACCGATTGTCTATCAAAATAAACATCAAATTGACTTTTAAATAAATCCTCATCAGCGCCACTTACAAAATCAACTAATGTTTTTAATTCTGCAAAGTTATCATTACCATTTTGTCTACTTGGAGGATATAAACATTCAAAGTCAGAAGCATAATAATTTTGTTCTGTTTTACCACTCTTAGAAGTCCAAGAGTTAAAAGCACCTGCTGTTTCATCTGTATTGGCAGATACTTCATAAGCTAAACATTTATCAAATAAATTATATCCATAAGAACGATAACTATATCTATCTAAGTTAAAATCATATAATCCGACAAATTCATCATTTATATATAAAAGTATAGGGAAACCTTCTATGGCTTGTCTAACTTTATTATTCTTTAATTGAGCAGGATTCTTTTCCACATATAGATTGTCATTAACGAACATAGCGGACCCTGTATTCATAGCATTAGAAGATTCCATTTGATTACATTTTAAACAGAATAAATTTTCTAAAATACCATTTTTAAAAGGAGTATAAAATACTTGGTTACCATCACTATCTCCTAATTCTATATTGTAATTCTTATTAGCATATTGAATAGAAGAAGTCCCTTGCCAATACATATTACATCTAGGATATTCAAAAGATGCTCCATATAGATCAGCATTAGGTGAAACATATTTTATTCTGACTTCTTTTTTATTTGTTAAAGTCATATTACTTATATCCCCATAAACATACATACAAGGCATATAAGCATCGTTATAATTTTTATTATATTCTTCTTCTTGTTGTTCTATAGGCATATCTGCTATTCTATTTTGCAAAATTTCTTCATCTGATAATTCTCTTTCGTACATCATTATTCTTTTTATTTTACATGAACCAAAATTACTTGTTCCTTTTTCGCTATTCAAATATATTTTTTCTGCGTGCTTTATTTGTTCGTAAATTATTTGACTACCAGAAGATGAATCCGATAATTGGAATGGGTCACAGCATACTCCATTAACAAGTATCTTCCCAAATTTAGAAACCCTATCAATCATAAAGGTAATTTGTATATCTTCTCCTTGTCCTATATCTAATTCTGTCTTATGTGATACAGTAGATAAATTAGCTTTATACGGATTAATATATAATCCCGGATAAGGAGCAGAAAGACTCGTACAGTCTATAACTCTAGCTAAAGGATTTCCTATATCTTCTACACTAAATACCATATCTAAAGTAAATCCTCTTGTAACATTTTCACTAAAAGGTGTCATATCAATTTCTACATATGTATTACCATTTAATACTAATTCTCCGTCTATCCAACCATTAGTACCGTAGTTTGAATTATATAATTTTCCTATATATCCGTTTATATCATCTACCCAATAACCTCTATCAACATCTGAATTAGTTTTATTTTTAGCGCTAAAAGAAGCAATCAATCCTGCGCTAACATATTCCATAGCTTGATAACTAGAAGCAACCAATTCAAAAGTTAAATCTAATGTAGCAGTTTTACTTTTATCGGAATTATAAGCTTCTATTCTTATAGTATGCGTTCCTAATTCATAATCAGGAGTAAAAGTCCAATAATAGTTTCCGGGTTGTTGAGATAATGTTTTAATAGGTTTCTCAAAATCATCTACATACATATTAACTGTATAATAATCTGTATTAGCTATAGACACCCTATAGTTAATGTTTATAGGTTGACCTTTTTCATATTGTTTACTTGTATCAAAATTTGAAGTTATAAATAATTGGTCAGTAGCAACAACTATAACGTTAAATATCTGTGGAGCAGTAGAATAAATATCCGCAGTTGCATATATCTCGACTCTGTGAACTCCTACCGTTAAACCTTTAATCTCATAAGAGTTATATCCTTTACTAGATTTAATTGTGTATTCTGTTCCATCAATAGTAATAATAGTATTTATATCAGTTTGTAAATCACATTCGATATTATAAGTTAAAAGTATTCTATCTTTAAGAGTGTAGTCTATGTCTGTATTCATTGTTACAGTTAACTTAATACCACCACAAACAATATCCCATGTTAATTGGTTAGACATAAGACCTCCTCTATCTCTTACATAGATAGAAAGTCTCTTTTTACCACTACCCAAAGCAGGTATTTTAATGGTATTATTACCTTGAGAAATTGTTTGTATAGATGTTTCTACATTATTAATTAAAACATATAACGTACCTTCTCCTAAGTTTGGAGATGTATAATAAATAGGAATTGTAAAGTCCTTATCTCCATCAATAGAAGTTTCATTCCAATCAGTAGTAAGAGTAGGCATAGTACCTCCTCCCCCACCTCCACTTGGATGGTTTTTAATATGGTCAGTAAGAGTAGAATTGACCGCATCTATAATGTCTCTATTAACCTCTATTTGCCCCTTAGCATCGCCTAATTCTCTTAAAGCACCTTCTACGTTATCAGATTCAAAATTGCCCTCTAAATCTAAAAGAGCCACCTCTAATGCATCAGAGGTAGCTCTTCTTTCATATTTCTTCGTTTCTTTATTATATTTTCTTATTGTAGGCATTTAATCACCTCTTATTTATTTCTGTCTGAATAATTAACAGTAAGTGTATCGAATAAAACTCTTTCATTTTTTGTAGAATCAAAATCATTTACTGTAATTTTTCCTTCTAAATCTTTAGTAAGTACATCTTTAACATAATACATATTAAATGTAACTTTATCATATCCGAAGTCTGCCATTATATATGTTGGTTGTACTGGTAGAGTACCAGTATAAGCATACCACCAAGGTTGTCCGTTACCATTATCATGTATCGAACTTGAGTTTTCAGATTTTAATAAGTTTTGGCCGCTAGGTAAATTAATTGCTTTTTCTTTACCACTTTGTTTATAACCTGTTGCTTGGCACATTATATAATATGTTCCGTTAGCTTTATTAGCCGTTCTTGTTATGCTTTCATCTACTATTTTTAATTGAGTAGAACCAGTAGAAACAACATCTACATAATTATTATATGGAGCAAGTGTGAATTTTCTAGTAGAAGCATCATATGTAGCGCCTTTATATCCTGTATATAATGGTATACTTCTACTGTATGTATGGTTGTGCATTATATTATTTTTATGAACGTTACTTCATAAACCGAGAATTTCTCTCGCCCTAACTTTCATTAGGATATTAGACTATTTCTTCACCCTATATAATAGAGGCAAACCTTATCCGACATACTTTGTCGTACTCTCTTGCGAGATAGTCTTTGAAGTTTATTCTTATTATTTTATTTTAAGCTCATCTTTTAATATTTTTTCAATATCATTGAATTCTAAATAAGAGATTCTTATTATTTTAATATTGTTGTCTATACAGAACTTGGTTTTAACTGTGTCTCTTATTTTTCTATCTATAAATGTTTCGTAACCTCCAAAATGCTTTATTATTTTATAATGTTGTATTCCATCATATTCAATACAACAATTATAGTTAGGCAAATAAAAATCAAAAGGTAAACATTTATAAAATTTACAATTATTAAATTTATATTGAGGAATATACTTAATATTATATTTTTTTAATATTTCTCTTATATTTTTTTCTCCTTTGCTTTCATTGCAAATAGGGCATCCGCTATTATTGTTAATCACATTATCGTAGGTAGCGTTAAATATATGTCCCTTTTCACATTGTAAAACAATTTTTTCTTGATTATTTTTGTATTTAGATAATAAATGAAATCCTTTTTTTTGAAGATTTGTAATTACATCTTTTGCATCGTTAGTCATATTCTCAATCATACATTGTTTGCATCCACTTCCTTTTATAAAACTATCTAAACGAATCTCGTGATAGTGACCATTAGGGCATTGTAACTTTAATTTGGTTTTTTTATTTTTATATGGTTCTAACAACTTATATCCTCTTTTTTCTACTAAAGATTGTATATATTCTTGAGAATGTTTTTTATTAGAATATTTTGATTTTGATGCTGATTTATTTGTATTGATGTATCTTCTTTCAAAAGTGTATAATGTTACTTGTTCGATATTTCCTTTTTCGTTTTTAAATTTAATTATATCTCGCATATTTAAATTTTTCTTTTCATTTAAAAGTATCAAGTTATTATTTTTACAAATATTTTTAATTTGAGAATATGTATATTTATATTGTTTATTTAAGGAACAAATCGAACATCTTTGTCCTTTCTTAAAATTATTAAAAGACATTTCAAAAATATGTCCTTCCGGGCATTTGATTTTCATTTTTTTATGTATATTAATATATTTATTATCTAATAATATGTAGCCATGAGAATTTATATATTCTTTTACGTTATTATAATTTAATTTTTTTCCTATTTTACTCACCTCGTAAAATTATTTGAGCTTAAATAAATAAATTTAGAATCTTACCTGCATGAACATCCATTTTGATATAATTTATTTATTATCATTATATCCAAGTACTTAGGATTTAACCATATACTTATCCTTACGTTTTTTCTACTTTCGTACCTTCATAACCTCTTTTCAGGGTTATTGTGGTGTAAGGCTTTAGGAATTACCTGCAATTAAATTTGTAATTTTTGAAACCGATTACTCGATAACTAGGGCAACATTACCCGCATAATACAAAATCTACCTTATGTTTTTCTATATAAGGAATCCATTGTTGTAGTCTCTTAGTTCTAACTATTGTAAAAGGACTTAAGTGACAAGTAACAACTGTCCATCTAGGCTTAGTCGCTCTTGCTTCCACCTTAGTTAGATCAGCATCTAAAAATTCTATTTGTTTTCTTAAAAATTCATCAGTTTCTACTCCTGCATACATATATTCGGTATTAGAATTTATTACTACAAAATGCACAAATCCAACATCAAAACTATAGCTAGAAACCATTGGGACTTCTTTATCCCCAACTACATGAGGTTCATAAGCATTTAATAATGGTTGATTTTCGAAAGTACCATAATATTCAAATGCTGTACCAAATTTTTTGTCTATTAAATCGTTATTTCCACAATTAAGAATATGTGGCATATTTTTTAAATTACCTTCATGATATTTATAATAATATCTCCATTCTTGTGGTCTATTCGCATTTTGTGAAATATCGCCTGTATTTAAATGACAATCAAAATTAGGAGTACCATTTGAATATTCATAATGTTCTATAGCATCACAAGCTGTTTTTACTGCTTTATATTCATATTCTGTAAATCCTTGTTCGTCAGTAGTCCATAACATTTTTAAACTATTAGATTGACCATATTCTTTTACTTCAAATGTTTCTATATCTGTAAGCATACCTTCTACACCTACTTGATATTCATAAGTTCCATAAGTTAAATTATGAATCATAACTCTATGAATATTTACTACTTGGTTATATAAATTCACGATATCTTTTTCAGTTTTCTTTTTAATCCATTTTGATTCTCCTTGTTTTCTATATTTAATGATTCCGTCATAATCTGTTACTGGAGTTTCAAAAGTAAAAGTTCTTGAAGTATTGCCATCTTCACCGTAACACATATTAACCATTGAAGGACTATATTTATTAAACTGGATTGTTTCTGCACTTGAATTCCAATATCCATCTGCTAAACTTCTTGGTCTAAATTTTTCAACTTCACAAGTTTGATAATTTATAATACTTGCATCGTCTCTATTATTTTTACCATTATTAAAATTCATTCTTCTTAAAGAACAATATCTACTCATTCCCATATTATAATATCCGCCTTCATATACTGCGATAGTATGAGAATCTTCTGTTCCTCCACCTGCAAGCATATCAACCCATCTTTGGTTAGTAGATGTTATTGCTCCTAATTCATTTTTTATATATTTAACTGGTGTTGCTTCGGGTTCTGTTTCTCCCACGCATAAATACATTGTAAATCCATTTTCAGAGAAAGATATATTCCATTCTTGGTCGTATTCTTTTATTTTACATCTTACTATATCACTATTTATATTATAAAGAGCATTTCCTCTAACTAAAAAAGAATGTCCGGCAGGAACTATACCTTTTAAAGCTAAAGAACTCCAACTTCCACCATTAGGTTTATACCAAAGATATAGACCATTCAAATTTATATCAACGGTATTGCAATTATATAATTCAACAAAGTTATGACTTACTGCTGTTTCTTTTGTAGTTAATGAACCACCTCCATATATTTGTTGAATAACTAAACCACTATTATTTGTAGAATCTATTTTATTACTTGGAATTATTTTTAAAGGAGACTCTAAATTTTGTCCTTCTGTATAAGGAGTGCTAGTATAAGCTTCTAAAGGGAAAATGTGAATTTTACCACTTTCATCTAATGTTAATCTAAATTCTTTTTTGCCGTCAGAAGACAATAAATTTAAATATTGGTTAGAAGTATCTCCTAATAATGCTTTCTTTAAAGTTTCTATACTAGCTATTTTATTTTCAAATCCACTATCTAAATTTGTCCCTAATAATATATAGTCTGTATCATTAATAACTATGGTTTTACTAAGTTCATTATATTTAGTCATCTTATCACCTCTAATTTATTTCTAAAAAAGTATTATCTGCTAATTGTAAATTCGTTCCGTCTGCTAATCCTAAATAGTTTTTACCTAAAACACTTCCAGTTGATATCTCTAAGAATGTTCCGTCTGCTAATTGTAAATTCGTTCCGTCTGCTAATTGTAGATAATCTCCACTTATAGGAGTAATTATTCCTGATCCAACTTTCTTTTCTAAAGCTAAAACTCTTTCTTGCAGGCTTTTAATTGTTTCTAAAAGCTCTTTTATTATTCCTTCATGAGCAGATTGATTTCCTAAAGTATCTATTGTTCCTATATCAACCCAATAAACATCTTTATTGCTTGGAGCAGTTGCACTTTCTATAAAAACTTCCGAAACACTACCTTGTGCTATTGCTTCCCATACAGGTTCATCTTCTATATTTTCACAAGCATTATAATACTTCGTTTTTTCTTTAAAACAATAAACTTCAAATCCGGGAGGATATAAGATATTATTTTTATTTTCTATAAGGTCCGCATAGCTATCACATATCTGTCTTGAGTCTAAGTATAATCTTGAGGACAAATCGAAATTACTACCAATAATCATTTATATCTCTCCTCTCTAAAAACTAAATGTGTATTTTATTTGAGATACACTAGCCTTATTTTTTATTTTATAAATATAATAATTAACATTATTAATGTTTATTTCTTCTTTATCAAAATCATTTAAATATTCGAATCCGTTTCCGTCTTTTATGCTTTTTAATTCCCCATAACTTTTTGGGTAAGCATAGAAAACTCTTTTATCGGAATAAGATAGATTTATTGATTTATTTCCTTTTATTTCTACTAATTTTGTTCCTGCTTTAATATTTGTTTCTGTCAAACTATCAATAAATGTTCCATAGTAAAAAGGATAAACAAATGAAAAAGTTATACTAGAACTTCTTGTATTATTCTTACTGTCTGTAACTGATAATGTAAAAGTTTTTGTATCTGAAATTGTTGTATTATATGTATAACTTGTATCTTTAACCCCAATCGTACAATCAGTTAAACTAATTGATTTAGGAGTCATACTTGTAGTCCATGTAAACGTGCAACCGTTTATAGTTTCTACTCCTTTTTCATATACCGTCTTAGATAAATTACTTCTAAAAGAAGTAATAGATATAGGTTTATAAGTTAAATCGGAAATTTTTTCACTTAAACTATGTATTCCTTCTTCTATTTTATTCATTCTTACAGAAGAAATTATATCTGCTGTTTTCCAAAATGTTTTAACATATATTCCATTTTCATCAAATATAGTAACTTCTTCTGCTACATCTCCTACATAAGAAATATCTACTCCTGTTATATCTACTTGCCCGATCTCCGAATCATCTTCGTCAAATAATGGCTCTAAAACATGGAATTGATTATAAATAGGAGGAATAGTAATAAATCCATCATCTTCGTCATATAAATCTATTTGGAAAACATATGTCCCTACTTCTGCTCTTTCATCTATTAAATCTTCTGTAACAGAAAATTTAGCATATCCATCTTCTACTTTTCTTTTTTCTGTAAAAAATTTTGTACCATCTGGCTTAATAACTCTAAATCTAGCATATTCGGCATTATAACTAATAATGTAATTAATTTCATTTTCAAATTTAAAACAAGCATTTTTAATTTCGAAATAATAATCTACGTTTTTATTTTTTCTGTATAGATAAATATTTTTATCCATACTGGCTTTATTCCCATTAACTGTTATCGTATAATTATAAAAAATAGCCATAAAATATCACCTATTCTGTTGCTTCGCTATCTTCGAAAATAGGTGCAAGTACATGAAACTGTTCTATTACAGGAGGTATGGTTACTCTCCCTTTATTTGTCGCATTATCATATAAATCTATTTGAAAAGTATATTTACCTATTTCAGACACTTCATCCATAAATTTATCATCTATATTTAATTTAACTTTACCATCTTCAATAGGAATATTTGTTATTCTTTTTTTTACACCATTAGGTTTTAAAATTTTTATATCTGCGGTAGAAGCATTTAGACTTTCTATCATATCTACTGCATCAATAAATTTAAAAGGAGCATTTTGTATTGTAAAATAATAAGTTATGTTTTTATTATCTTTATATAAATATATGTTTTTATTTAATTTAGCTTTATCTCCATCTACGGTTATCGTATAGTCATAAAATATTGCCATACGAAATCACCTCCTTATAAAAAAAATAACGAGGGAAAATCCCTCGTCATACTATTCATCATCGTGTTCATAACCGTTGTTATTCAATATACCTAATCCTACAAATATTGTTAATAAAGAATTCATTAATTGTTCAAAATCATTAGGTAAGCAAGTAAATCCAAAAGTTTGTGATACTAAAACTATAAGAGATACTACTGATACCCAAAAGTACTTATTTCTTATTTGTTTCTTTAAATTAAGTTTTTTAATTTTAATTTTTATTTTTTCTATAAACTTATTCATCTTCTTTGACCTCCTTATGGTCAATATTTAATTCATTTTCTATTGTATTTAACCTCATTGAATGTTTAAGCATTATTTTTTCTATTTCAGAGATTCTATTTTTATTTCTTTCATCCTCTTCTCTTGATTCGTTCATTTGTTTTTTTAAATCATTTAATGATTCTAATATAAAATCTAATTTAACTTCCACAGTCGCTCTTTCTCTTCCGTTTCTATCGTTTTCTTTGCTTCTAGAAGATAAGAATGACCCTACGCCTATTATCATGGCGATACATGAAAATACTAACTCTAAAGATATTGTATACATATTAGAATCCATAAACTTCTATCTCTGTCCCTGATTTAAAAGTGAATGAAGTTGAATCGCCATATAATTCGATAGATTTTATACCATTTGCTTGTTCTTTTACTACTCTAAAGAATCCATTATCAAATAGAACAGAGCTTTCAAGTATATCTTGGTTAAGATATTTTGTGTCTCTTTCTATAAAAAATCCTTTATCTTCATATGTTTCGTAAATATATCTAGTACCATTAGCATAAGTTGAAGCGACCCCTGAAAACTCAATAGTACTATTTATTTTACACATAGGTTTACTTGCTACATTAGAAACAACTTTTCCAACGATTATTATTTTTTCACAATTAAAATCATTACCTTCTGTGTCTTTATTAATAAATATTTTTGAATTATTTGCAGTTAATTTAACTTCTGATAAAAGCTTCCATTTTTTTTCTTCTTTTACTTCATTATTTTTATTGTCAGAACTCTCTTCCGTTCTTCCAACACCTACAAATATTGCCATCTTAACCATCTCCTTTTTCTTAAAAATACCTTATTGGTTTATATTAAATTTGATATATTTAAAACATATCTCGTAATATATCATCTAATATAATTATAAAATATGAAAGTATAAACCATAAAAAAGAAAAAGGTAAACATATTTGTCCCATAATATTAAACACAACATTGGAATAATTCCATATCCCCAATCCTAATTTTATATTCAAAATATATCCAAATATAAATTCAAGGACAGTAATTATTACTGTCCCCAATAACATTTGATGCCACATTTTCATTTTTGGAGTTATTTCATTGATTAATCCAATAAGAACACTTACTAATCCTCCGAGAACTATCATAGTCCAATGTGAATGTCCTCTATAAAGCATTTCTAAAAGAAAATAAGATATACCGAATATTATAAAAATAAAAAATTCCTTTTTTAAGAATTTATTCATTTTAACTCACTTCCCTTACCTCTGAATATAATCCTGAAACATATGCTTCCTTTCCTTTAAAATCTATTTTATTCCATCCGTTTGAGCAAGTTCCTAACCAAGTAAAATGACATCCGTTAACTGCTTGCCCAATAATATCATAAGAAGTACTTTCGCCTTTTCTTATATTTACTCCGTTTGTAGTTATTACTATTTTATTATTGTTGACTATATCGCCAACTAAAGCAACAGCATTTAATTCGTCATATGCGTCTGCTGTTTGTTTATCTTGCATGCATATTTTAATATTTAGTGTATCGTCAGTTTCTTCACATCTATCCATTACAGTAAATATTTTACCATCCAACTCTGTGTTAGTTCCTTGTAAGAATACTTTACTTCCTAAAGGAATTGAATCTGGAGCAGCACATATTAATTCATTTGGATATCCTATGCATTCATTGCCCATTGCATCTACAGTTGATGAAGAAGTAGAAGAAGTAGAAACAGTTATTATATCTTGGAATTCTTTTTTTACATTATCGTCATCATAAAAATATGGTAATTGGTCATTTTCGATTTTGTAAAAACGAAGATATAATTCAACATTTTTTGCTGTTCCCGGACCAGATCTCAATAACGTATGTCCTGTATCATGATACCATTGTCTATAAGTCAAATATCCTAAATCCCCATTTTTAAATATTTCTTTAACTTTTTCTTGTACTTGTGAGTTTTGCTTACTTAAAGAGCCACTATTAACAAGAGTGTATCCATACTTGTCGCATACATATTTACTACATATAAAATTTAATGCACCTTCACCCATATTATATGCAACTAAAGAATGTATGATATTCCAGTAATGTTTTTTAGCTTGTTGTCTAAGTTCACTACATCCAAATTCTAATTGTAGTCTTCTACCGCTGTCTGTTGAACCATTTAACGTACTCATAGATAATGTTACTTGTTTAGTCGTACCATCTAAGTATTTAATGGTTTGAACCCCTGAATTTACTTTTCCTGAATAAGGATTTTTATATCCCTTTACAAATACACTTCTTTCAACTTGCATTAATCCATATCCACTACTACTGGAAGGAGAACCTGCTGTTGGATTCCCTCCGCTTTCTGCTGCGATTACCATTGTTACTATTGCAGGGTCTATACCAAATTTCGGAGCAATTTCATTTATTAATGAACTCCATTGTAAAGTATTAGTATAATTAGAAGAATTAAGAGCAGTTCCAATGTTAAGATTTGTTAATATTTTTTTAGCTTCAGAAATTGAAGTTTTATCTGATTTTGAACTTGTAGGATAATAAGTAGATATATGAGTTTTATAAGTCTTGCCTTTAAGTTCTACTGTCCCACTTTCTGTTTTTGTCCAAGGACATTCAGATAAATATGTAATCCAAGGTAATTTACCATGTTTTGACCATGTTCTTGAAACACCATTATAACTTTTTTTGAAAGGATTGTTTCCTAGCCCTGTTATTTGAACTTTATTTTTCCAAGAAGGAGTACATTCAATTACTAATCCTTCGCCTACATATACTCCAATGTGTCCCTTAACCCATACTGCTTCGCCAAGTTGTATATCCTCCCAAGAATCACCATTAGAGGAGTTATAACTTTTTACATCCTTACATACGGCAATACATCCATCTGCATTTACATCTTGTACTCCATTACTACCATAAACCGCTCCACCTAAATTTTGAGTAGTATCTGCGTTCCAACCCCAAAGAACTGATTTGATAAGATTGACGCAGTCGAAACTCCAAATTAATTTCCCAGTAGCAATAGCTTTTCTGTAAGCTTCCATTCTGCTGCTTGTATAAAACCAAGGATAAGCACTCGCTCTATTAGCAATTAATGCACTTGTAAGTTTTTGTCCTACTGCTCCATATACATACATTGTTTCATGGTCTTGAACTATCTCATTTAATTTTGCTACTAATTGATATTGATTTGTAATTTTACCAGTCACCCTCGGAAAGTCTTTAAAACTTATATTAGAAGGAGTAGGTACAACCTCTACATTATCACTCATAACATAAGAAATATTATAATCTACTTCATAAGATTGAATAGCGCTATTATCTGTTTTTCTAAAAGTAAATCTAACTTTTTTTGCTTCCGCAGGTACTAATTCATCGAATATGGTATCTCCTACACTTTTATAAGATAAAAGTCCATTGCTTGAATTATAATAAAGCACATTTGCAATTACCATATTTTTATTTTTTAATTTAAGTTTTATACCTTTTACATTTCCTAAATTTATATATCCTTTATTCCTAACATAATTATTTGAATCGACATTTGCTCCTGTAGACAAAGATATATTACCATTTTCTAATAAATTTTCAGTAGGTGTTTCAGTTGGGTCATCTCCTATGTCCCATCCTCCGCCCCCACTAGACGAAGCTGTTAATTGAGGTCTCGATATTAAGCTGATCTTTTCAGTAGATGTATTTGATAAAGCAACTTTCCTTAAACCATTTACATTTGTATCATTTGAGACATCATAGACATATATAACACCACTTTCTATACTTGATACTAATGCGACATGTCCGATTCTCATAAATCTTGTTCCCCATGTACTTACCTGATTGACTGGAGTTTCAGAATAAAATATTATATCTCCAACTTGTAGATTTTTAAAATTTTCACCCCAATATTCTTTAGGAAGAATCCATCCTTGTTGTATACAATATCTAGCTTGTTCAGATGATGTTCTAGGTAATTCGATGGCATATGAACAATTAGAAGTTCTAGCATTATTTGAACTAGCCCAATTTAAATATTTAGAATCAGAATAAGTTATGTATCTATAAGCTAAAGAAATTAAAGTTGCATCATCAATATAATATTTCCCACTTGAATTTGTTACATCACTCTTAGAACTTACAGAAGATAATATTGTATTTGTTCCATAACAAAAATCAGAGGCACTATCAATATATGATTTTGCTACTCCTACTATATTACTACCTCCAGTAAAATTAGATAAGTTTGCAACATATCCATAACTCGCACTATATACCTTACCTATTAATCTTGTTCCACCATAAGAAATTTCTATTCTGTAATCCGTAGAGATTCTAGGAATAAATGCTCCGAAAATACAGTCATCTCCAACCATATATAAACTTGTAGATTGAGAAAATTTCATCGGAGTGTTATCTCTTGTTCTAAAATTAACAACCGCATTATAATCAGGCAAAGGAACTTCTGTACTATTTACCAATAAAGATAATGAACTTAATGTTCCAAATATGTATATATTGTTTGTTCTAGCTATAACCGAAGCTTTAGAAGAAGTTTTATCAATATTTGTTGTTACTTGAGTAGGAGCGGTTACTCCATCTCCGTCTACTGTTATACTTTCACCTCTTGGAAGTCCTAAACTCAATATAAAATTATTATCTGTTGGTTCTTCTATTACGGCTGTAGCTTCTGAACCTGCTGGTAGTGTTGTTACAGTCCCTATTTTTATAGAAATATCTGTTGAGGAACTTCCACCGCCACCACTACTACTTCCGCCACCAATATCGGCAACGGAAAATAAATTTATCCAGTTTTTCTCACCTTTATGTCTCCATTTAACCCATACACCATCAAAGACCATTTCTACTTCCCCTGATCCTTCTGTGGCTGATATTGGTAAAGTTGCTCCATCTCCGATAGTAGTCCCATCTTTTGATTGTAAGAATATATTATTATTTGCATTTATTTTTATATCTATAGGAACTGCTTTTAATAGGTCTTGTACTTTTATTCTTTTAGTACTTTCCGTATCTTCTATTATAAGAAAATCATCTTCGGAATATATACTTTTAATATTTAAATCTTCTATAAAACTCAACTAATTCACCTCCTTACTTCCTTCATCTAAATAACTTTGTAATAATGCGGTTAATTTTTTAATTTCTTCTTCTTGTTGCTGTATTAGAGCTTCTTTTAATATTACTATTTCTTGAAGCTCTAATACCCTTTCTAATGCTACTTTGTACGCATATTCTGTTTTAACTTGTTTATTCATAAAACCACTCTCCCTTATTTAGTAATAGTTATTTCTAATTTAAGTCCGTCATAATGAGAATATTGATTTTGAGGATTTCCATTATCATCAACATAGAATTGAAGTTCGCTTGCTCCATTTAATAAAGCGCTATTTATTGATGTACTACTTATAGGTATTGTTTTTATATCTCCTCTAGCAAATTTAACACTACTATTTTGATAGAAACTAGAATAAGAACCTGTAGTTGGATTACCAAATCTCATTACTGGATATGGAACTGCTGCAGCTATACCATGACTTGTAGATAATCTGTGACAAGTTAATGAAATACTATCTATTGATTTTGCAGAACTTAAAAAGTCTAGTGCATCTTGAGGTAAAGTAGCTTTTCCTCTGTGTTTCTTATAAGTTTTATATCTACCTTGCGCTATTTTACCAGTAAATCCTGAAGTAGCTAATCCTGTTCCTTCAGGTATACTCTTTAGATTGATTAATGTAAATGTCTTAGTTACTGTTGATGGTTCAGTAACTTCTCCACCACCAGTACCTCCACCACCAGATGAATTATACCAATTATCTGTATCTGTTTCAGTTAAAGTCCCTCTTTGATGTATAAAACCTCTATTGATACTATCGTTTTGTTCTGTTGTTGATGTAATCATACCTCCGGAAACTATCATTCCTCCGTCTATTGCTGTTCTTCTGTATTTTGTTTTTCCTTTAGTATTAAAGAAACAAATTTGTGAAGCATTTATACTTGATACTGGAGTTTCAAAATGAAGCAAATCACATAACCCTACGATACCTCTCGCTCCATTAGTGTATTTTGCAAAAGCACCAAAATAACTTGTATTAGTAGTTGAAAGATTTTTACTTTTAAACCCAGTAATTTGACAATAACAATTATCTACTACAATCGTATCTAATCCTTTTGATTCATAAGAGTATAATGTTGCTCCATCAGTCGAAGTTAATTGTTTATTACCTTCTAATATAGTATCAATAGTATTATTTCTTATATTAAAATTACCATATGCTATACAACTTTTATCGTAATTCAATTTTAATGAGCCATGTCCCAAAAATCCTTCTACACGAACATCCTCATTGTATGTCCCTGCAGCTATTTCTATGACGATATTTTCATTATCAAAATATGTTCCGTATTTTTCTTTTATGGTATTTAAAACTTCATTAATAGAACTAGCTTTATTATTAGAATCTTCTCCTTGCCCGTTTCCTGTCTTAGTTTCTGCTACATACCAAGTTTTAGGCATATTTGTTTCAGCAGTACTTTTAACTAAGTTTGTACCATTAATTTTGTTTGTATTTAGATTTGAAATGAAACACTCATCCATAGTAAAATATGCTATCGGTGTACCATTTGATTCTTTAAAGATATATAGTCCTCTACCATTAATATTAGTTCTTGCCATTGGAGTAGAACCATCTATAACTTCACCATTATCGTCAAAACTTGATTCATCATACATTTTCACTACTATACCTTCGGAAGAAACAGTAGTTATATTGTTTTCTATTTTACTATTCATATTTGTGAATCTTAATGTGAAGTCATCAATTGTTTGAGTCAAGGAACTTTGTCTTGCAAAAACAACAGAGCCATCTGATTCTTTAGCTTCTTTAACAGTATTAATAATTTCTGTAGGAGTTAATTTTGAAAGGGATTCGTTTGTAGTTTTTTGATATGTATCTAAGTTTTCTGATATTTCCCCAACTTTAGTAGTTATTTTACCTATTTCTGTAGTAATAGATTGGTATTGTTCCATTCTTTCACTACGTTCATCATTTATTTTTTTATCTGAAATGGCATCAATAGCCTCATTTACTCTCTTTTTATAATTAGAAAGAGCATCTCTATATTTTGTCATTGCAGTATTAATTTTGTTTCTATCAGAATCGTCTACGATACTTGTTTTTTGAAGTAAAGTGTTAATTTCATTTACTAATGCTGTGTGCATAGAGACATAATTATCATATGCAGTTTTTAAATTTGTTTTTGGAGTGGTAACACTATCTTTATCAACCAGATCTCCATTGTTGTATACAGAGGCATAATCAGCATCTATATCTAGTTTTTCAGTTTGTAATGCCTGCAAAGATTGTTTAATGCTTAATTTTTCTGCATCACTTAATATACCGTCTTTGAATACTCCGTCTAAATTAGTTTGTAAATCAGATATTGTTTTATTAATATTGTCGATATTTTTTTGTAATTCATCTTTAGTTTTTTCAACAAAAGTCTTTATACTTTCTTGAACCATTTCTGAATAAACCACACTATAATTTTTCAATGCAGTATCGTGGTCTTCGATATATGGATTTAAGATATCTCTATCTTCTGTAGATAACATATCCGTTCTAGCTAATAAATTATCTAAAGCTGTGCATAATGCATCATATTTTTGAACATATGTATTATATGCATTTGTAAGTTTTGTTTTACTATCATTTGATAAGTTTTGTAACATATCATTATATTTAGTAGTTACTGCATCTTTTTTAGTTTTAAAAGTATTAAAATTTTCTCTTATTTGAGCCTTTTCTTCATTTGTTAATACGGAATCATCAAATATATCTTCCATACTATCATTTAAAGATTCTAAAGCTTCTTCTACTTCAACTATTTCTTTATTCATTGCAGATTTTAAATTATCTAAAATATTCTTAGTAATATTATTCATAACAACTTGATGTTGTTGTGTAAAAGCATCTAATTTAGTTTTATAGTTATCATAGGCAGATGTATAACTGTTTCTTAAAGCAGTAGTTATTCTGCCTGTTGAATTAATAATATCATTAATTTTAGAAACATAATTGTTGTAGGCTGTTTCATAATGATTATAAGCTCGTTTATAATTTGCTCTCGTTAAAACAGATAAATTCTTATTTTTCCAAATTTCAATATATTTATTTTTTAACTCAACTTTTGAAAGTTCTAATTCTTTTAATTGTGATTGAAGAATTCTTCTTTCACTTTTATCAACTATATTATCTGAAATTGCATCTTCAACAGAAGTATTAATATCGTCAATATCCTTTTCTAATGTCTTAATTCTATCATCAAATCCATTTGTATATGATTTTGTTTGTTCATTTGCAATATTTTCTATAACTGTATTCGCATTTACTATAAAATCAGATAAAGCATTACTTACTCCATCTATAGCATTATTTATATTAGTTCTATCAATGTCATCAATTAAGTCTGTTTTAGCCAATACAGTATCTATTGCAGAATTTAAAGCATTATATTTTTCAACATATAAATCATATTTATTTTTTAAAGTCGTTTTATCAGAAGCAGTAATGTATGCTGATCCTATAAGAGAATTGTATTGTGCAGTAACATCTGCATTTTGTACTTCTAAAATTTTTCTCTTTGAAGCAACTTCTTTTCTTTCTGCTTTATCAATTACATTATCCGCAAAAGTATCATCATAACCAGTTTCTATATTATCTATTTTTTTATTAATATCTTCTATGTCTTTACTAAACGCAGAATTTAATATATTTGCTTCATTTTCAGATATGTATATCAAAGCATTATTTGCTGCTTTAGTATATTCTCCAATAGCATCTAAGACTGTACTATATAAAGAATCTACAGAGGCTTTATCTTCGTCTGTAACTAAATCATCTTTATTCAAAATTCTTGTAACTTCTGTAGTTATATTATCATAAGCAGTTTTAAACGCATTATATTTTTCATCTAATGTAGTTCTGGCAGATGTCTCTGTTGTCATACTTGCCTTTAAAATAATTCGATTATATTGACTAGTAACTTCATTTTCTTGCATTTTTAAATTATTTAAAGAGGTCTCAATTGAAGCTCTTTCTATTTGGTCAATTACATTGTCTAAAAAAGTATCTCCAATTGTGCTATCTAAATCATCTAATTTATTTCCTACATCTTGGATTTGAATATTAAGCTCACCCTTTGCATTGTCTATTTCTTGGCGATATTTATTATTTTCTGATTTTGATAACATCTTACCTAAAAATGTATTAAATTCATTTACTGTTGCTCTATATTCTTCTAAAGCAGTAATTATTTTTATTTTTTCTATTTCATTAAAGAAGTTATCTTCGCAAGCTTGATTTATTGCGTTTATTAATCTATTATATGTGTATGTGTAATTTAAAAACTGTTTCTTCATATTTGTGAAATCTTCTTCATCCAAGTTTAAAGTTTCCAAATAAACATCATATTTTTCTGTTAAATCATTGCTTTCTTTTTCTAGTTCTTTAAGTTTTTCATTTAATAAATTTCTTTCTATTGTTGTAATTGTTCCATCGGCAGATGAATCTTCTACCCATGTATTTAATGAGTCTAATTTTGCTAAGATATCATCAAATTGAGCTTGTAAACTGGATTTTTCTAAGCTTAATGAACTTCTCATATTCGTTGTAACCGCACTTAAACTCATTAATATTTTATTTTTTTCTATATTCAATCTCGAAATTTCTTCGTATATTGTTCCTCCTATACCTATAAATAGGAAGTCATCACAAGTTTTCTTTAAATCATCTAGTCTTGCTCTACAAGTACTTGCTAATCCTATAAGTATAGATGTTTCTGTAGGTGTTACAATTTTATCTTGAGTTGAATCCCATAAAGTTCTTTGGAAATTATTTAATGCTCCATCTAAAGCTTCTTTTTCACTTTTTAATAAATTTGCATTTTCTGTTTCTTGTTTACCTTCCATTACATCTATTAACTCATCTATATAAATAAAAAAACTATTTTTTTCAGATTCAATTTTATTCATTTCATTAATTAATTCATAATTTTCCTCATTTGAAACTAATGAATCGGCAAATACATCTCTCATTTTTATAATAAAATCTGAAAGCATAGTATTTAAACTAATTGAGTATGCAACTATTTGTTCTCTTAATTCATTTTCTCTGTTACTATCTGAATACTCTTTATTTAATTCTTGAGCTAGTAATTCTATTTCTTTAGCAGTTTGTTGTATTTTCGTATATATATCTGTACTACCGCTTAAATCATTTCTTAATAATCCAATCGTCTTTGTAATCCCATCTACAGTCTGATTGATAGAGGTATATTTTCTTTCAATATCGTTTACTCTTTCTACAATATTTGATAAACTAGAAGAATTATCTTCTCCACTATTGCTATCAAAATTTATTGTGATTTCTTGTTGATTTGGTAATATAAAAGTTCCTTTATCGTTTATTATAACCAAAAATAATCCTTCTTTACTTTCTAATATGGTATTAGAAGTTTTTAAATCATAAGGAGATTCATTTTTATCCCAATAAAAATACTTATGGTTACTATACATATTTTTTATACTATAAAAAACATTTTTATATCCAATTACCATATTTTGAACACTAATATAAGTAAAGGAAGGGGTATTAGATAGACAAGCCATATCCTCACCATCCTTATTAGTCTATATTAACTTTATTTTGTTTTAATAAGTTCCATAGTCTTCTATTTTTATTCATTTGTTTATTATCTGATTTAGCAGATTTTAAAACATCTAATATTACTTTCTTTGTATTTGATTCTAGTTTTTTATTTGACAATGTTATTTCTAATTTTTTATCTTTAAAAGAATAATTATATCCAACTAAATAAAATAATTCTTCCTCTTCATTATCATATATAGCTACAATATCTCCTAAGCCTAATGAACCGCTCCAATGTTGTCTATAATCGTTATCTACTAATCTATTTAAAAAGTCATCTATATCTATAGATATTTCTCTAGTAGGACAACATCTTAATTCTAATTCTCTTGTTCCACAAGATATAATTTCTGTAGCACTATAAAAAGCATCATTAGAATATGTATCATAATAAATAAATTGTTTTAATTCATTTAATAATTCATCTGAAAATAATCTTTCTCCATTTACTAAGCAGCTTTCTTTATTACATTGAATGTTGACTTGTTTTATTTGTTCCTCTATTTCTGTTATTCTTTGTTCAGTTAATAAAGTGTTAGCTTTAAAAATTGCTTCCTGATCTAATCCGGCAGATAAATTTAATTCCATTTCTATAGCGCTATCTGTATTACCTTGACTTCTATAGTTGGCCGCCATTTCTTTTAACTGTTTATTATATTCTATATGGAAAAACCATTGAGTTTTATAATCTGTTAATTTATTTTCTTCTGCAAGTTTTTCTTCTCTTAATTGTCTTAACTTACCTTCATTTTCTTTTAAAATTTCATCGTATTCACTTAATTTAGATATTAGTTCATCACTCATTTCTTTATTTTTTATAAAATAAGAATAGTTTTCTATATAATTTTTCCCATTTAACGTATAATCGCTTACGATACATTTTTCTTCATTCCCTATTAATGTAAGTCTAGTTATAATATCTGATGAATCATCTGTTTTTTCTAAACTTCTAATATAGTTATCATAAGATAATACAATTTTTAAATCGTCTCCAAAATTATCTATATAATATAAATTAATTAATTGATTGACTCTATCGAAAACAGGAACACACTCAAATTCTTCTGATATATTTTCAGAAATAAATTCATACCAACTAATATCTATATCCTCCAACCATCTCATTCTTCTAGTAAAATGTTTCTTTAATTCTATTAACTCTCCTTGTTTTGTAAATATATAATTCCCCTCTTTATCCATTAAATAATCCGAACCTTTAACATAATCAGAATATAAAACTTCTTCGTCAATATGACCAAATTTCCATCCCGTTTCTTGATACATATATTCATTAAGATTGATTATAATATTATCTCCATTTGAGTAATCTGAATCATTTAACATAATTCCTATATTCGATAAAACTATATTAATTTTTCCAAGTTTTTTTTCTAATCCATAAACTTGTAAGGTTTTAGTTTCCTCATCTCTATTATAAGTACAGGTTTTTACTACAAAATACTCTCCATCTAAAGATATTAATCTTTCTGTTCTTATTTCATCAAAAAAAATAAATGGTTCTTTATTCCCATAATATTTATTTATTATTATAGAAAGTGAATCCACTTCTCTAATACTTCTTTTAACCGATTCCAAGCATTCCATTGGTAAAGTGCAGATTATATCTTTATTTGCTTTATGTAATAATAATTCATTGTAGCTATTTTTCATTTCTTTTAAAATTACATTCATACTTATCACCTATAAAACTATCGGAAATTCAGTTTTAATATTAACTTTTCCATATCCAGTTAACGTTAAATCGTTATTTCCGGGCATAAATTTTATCCATTTTCTATTACATTTATTTAATTTATTTTCTTTATTTTCGTTTAAAACGGTTAGCATTTTATTATCTGTAATAATTTTTTCATTAAGTGTTAGATTTGAAATTTGAAAATCATTTATTTTTACAACACTAACACTATCTTGAGTTCCCTCAACCGTGATTATTGGGTAGCAAATTTCTTCACTTGGATTTTCTACACTTAATAAATATTCTCCATTTAAAAGAACATCTGTTTCAAATTGTTTATAAAAATAATGACTATATGGTTGGAAAGTAACTTCTATAAATCCTTGATTTGAAAAAGTTAATTTATCTTGTATTTTAACACATTTTAAATAGAGTATATAATTTGGATAATCTTCTGTAACAAAAGGTGCAAAATTATCGGTAATTAACCATGATTTTATTCTTTTAAAAATTTCATCTGAAAAAGTTGCTAAATTTCCTTGTTTATCAACATAAGCTAAATTTAAAACTATTTGTTCTGGTGCTTCACTTTCTTCTTTATATGTTGGATAGATTTTATTTGTACCTTCCATATTTAAAGAAATAGAATAAGGCACTTTCATATCGTTTACTATGTTATTTTCAAAATATACTAATCGTACGTTATATTCATCACACGAAATATTATTGAAAATAAATTTATCAGAAATAAACATTCATTTCCCTCCTTAAAAAAAATAGGGACTAAATTAGTCCCTATAAATTATTTGATATGTATTTTAATTCTTTATCTATAGCATCCGTTAAATCATCTATTGATGCTTTGCTTAAATCTCCAGTTACAGTTATATTAATATCTCCAACATTTAATGTTTTCGAATTTGATTTGGAATCTATTAGGTCTTTATAATTTGTACCATATTGTTTTAATTCCAATCTATCATATATATCTGAATATTGTTTTAAAACTTCCATCGCACTTGTTAAATTATTTACTAAATTATTTTTTATAGAATCTCCCATAATTCCAAGTGCTTCACCAGAAGTCTCTGCAAAATTAATTAGTGTATCTTGTAGATTTTTTACATTTCCATCAATATCTGTAAAAGTTCCATTACTTAAAGCATCTTGAACCATTTGAGCAATTTTTTGAGCAGACCACGTTTCTTCTAATTGTTTTATTCTATCCTCTGATTTCTTTTCTTCTTCATCTATTTTTTTATCGTACATTTCTTCTATTTTTGAATCTAATCTATCTTGTTGTAAGTCTTGTAATGCTTTTTCTTCTTCTCTTAATTCATCATATGCCTCTTGTAATTTACTTCTAGTAGATAAAGATGTGTCATTTTCTAATGCAGAAATTTTACTTCTTAATTTATTTATTTTTGCTAATTGTTCGTCATAATCATCTTTATAATCAACTTCACTTCTGTAATCTTGATAAGCTTTCTTTTGTTCTTCTAAAGCTTTAACCCTTGCATCTTTTTCTTCTTCTATTTTGTCTTTTCTTTTATCTATTTGGTCTTCGTAGATTTTTGTTATTTCTTCTTCTATATCTTTTGTTAAGTCTAATTTTTTATCTTGTATATCTTTTATTTCTGCTCCTAGTTGTTCCCATTTTACGATAGCATCAGGTAAATCTTTTGATTGTAGGTCTAAGAATTCTTCTAATAAATCATTAACTCTTTCCAGATCTGATGTGTTTTGATATTTGTCAAGAATTTCTTTTTGATTAGTAACCCAATTATTTTCATCAAATTTAAATCCATACGCAGATAAGCTTTCTTTATATATATCTATCATTTCATTATATTGGTCAATTGTTTTTTGCAAGTTAATTCTTTGTTTGTCAATTGCCTCAGCCTGTTTATTATATAAATCAATTTTATCTTTACCTACGGCTGAATCTAGCTTTGCATTTAATAAACTTAATACATTATCTAATGAATTAAATTCGCTAGATAATTCTGTTACACCATTTTTAAATTTATAAAGTTTATCTTCTCTAAGAAGTTGTTCTATTTCATCTTTATTTTTTTCAATAGCTTTTTGGGCATCCATCCATTCTTGCCCTGCTTTTGGCAATTCTGTGTATTGTATCTTGATATATTCGTTTACAAGATTATTAGCTTCATCTAGTTTTTCTTTATATTTATCAAGGTTATCTTTTGCTTTTTCTGTAGCCTTGCTTAATGATTTTTTCTTAGATTCACTTTTACCAGTGTAATCACTTTCAGCTTTTTGTGCTTTTTCATATGCCTTTTCCAATTTATCATATTGTTCTTGCATACTTATTAAATTTTCTTGTTGATTAGTAAAATTATCTTGTTGATTAAATTTAAAACCATAGTCTTTAGACAATTTTGATTTTAATACTTCTTTTTCTTTTACTAATCCTTTATAATATTCTTTTTGTAAAATAACTTGTTCTGTATACAATTCATTTTGTAATTGTAATTCTTTAGCTCTTTTTAAGCCTACTGAACTATCCATTATTTTATCTAATAAAGTTAATTGATTAGAACATCTACTTATTCTATTCTCTAATTCTTGGAATATAGAAATACTATTTTTTAAAGAATAAAGAATTTTGTCTGCATCAAGAGTTATATGAGTTGGAATGCCGACACTCTTGTTTATGGTATTGAATGGATTTTCAGATAACGCAGAAACGCCATCAGAGCCTTCTACAGGGGCATTAGATACATCCCCTACCGAATATGTGGTTACATCTCCTTCAACAGGCACGGATACGTTTACGGACTCTGTAGGAGTATCAGATATATTTTGGAAATCTGTTACTGAATTATGGAGACTGACAGGTATAGATATTCCGCTCGCAACTCTACCTATCATAGCTAAAGCATTTGTAAGAGTTTTACTTACTATACCTTTAAATGTAACAGTTTTAGTTTCGTCTTTAGCCTTTTGAGAAACAGTATCTTCTTGTTTTGTAGTAGTTGCATATCCACTTGTATTTATTTCAACATTCTTATTTTCATCTTTTGCCTTCTGTGCTACTGTATCTTCTTGTGCGACAGTAATAGTAAATCCATTAGTGTTTATTGTAACAGTTTTATTTTCATCTTTTGCCTTTTGAGTAACCGTGTCAGCTTGCGATACAGTATTTGTAAATCCATTAGTTAAGAAACTAAAGTTTTTAAATACAGGTTTTGCTCCATTTTCAACATTTGTATTTTCTTGTATTACCTGTGGGTATCCTTCACTCTTAAATACCACAGATTTTTCTACAGGTGTACTTTGAATAGAATCAACTTTTTCGTCTATATCGCCAGTCTCTAAATATGTTCTTACTATTTTTTCTTTTAATGCAATCGCATCGACAGTATTTAATCCTTCTAAAGCTTCAACTATATTTGTTGCGACAGTAATTTGTTTTTCTTCGTCAAGCGCATCTATTTGTTCTCTTAATTGATTGATGTCTCCTTTAGCAAGAGCATCGTTTATATTTATTGCTACTTCTTTTTCTGTATCTGTTGTCATTATTTCGTCTAATCTTTTCTTAACTGCATCTATTGTATTTTGTCCTACTACTTTTAATCCTACTTTTGAAGCAATATCGCTATGTTCCAATAAATAGCCAACCACATCTTTGTAACTATTTAATTTGTTGAAATCTCCACCCATTTTACATATAAGACTAATAGTACTGTCTTTGTCTATAGGGAGTTTAGCCATTGTTTGTTCAACTAATTTTAGTTTACTTTCATCAATTGTCCCTGTTGTAAATAGATTTTTAACTGAATCACTTGCATTGATATGCTTAAATTCAGTAAGTTTCTTTTTAAGATTTGCCAATTTTGTTTCTGTATCTTTTGTATCTAAATCTACTTTTATATTGTTATCTCTATTTTTATTTATGTCGTTAATTTGTCTCATGATGTCAGTATCTATTTTATCTCCACCAGCAAGCGAAATAGGAATTTTTAGTTCTGCTTCTGTAAGCTCTCCATTAAACATTTTTTCAAGGAGTTCAGTAGCCTTTGCGTCTCCTACTTTACCTGTATTTTCAATAGTAGTTGCTAAAGTAGCCACTAATGATGCCTCAACTTTTGTTATTGTATTCTTCCCGTCAGTAACTCCTTCTATTATCTTTTGTAATTGTGGAGGTAAGTTCTTATAACCCTCACCCTTAGCAACATCAGTTATAAGTTTGATTTTTTGTTCAAGAGTAAGAGTATCACTTGTCATATTTTGCATAAACTCTTCTAACTCTAAAAATTGAGATTGAAGTTGCATAGCTAGCTCGTCTTTATTTATAGTGATATCGAATAAATTCTTTCCAAATCCTGATAAGAATTTTTCCAATTTCATTTTGCTTAAATCTAAGCCGCCTTCTAACTGACTTGTAAACCCTGTTATCCATTGACTAGCATCTATACCAGTTATTTTTTCTAACTCTTTTGCAACTCCTGCTATTTGTTTTTGATATCCCTCTATATTACCTGTTTGTTGAAATACTTCATTTGCTTGTCTTAAAGTTTCGTTCCATTTTTGAACATCTTTATAATGGTCAACTGAATATTCAGATATCTTATCAAAACCTTTTAAAAATTCATTTCTTTTACTTAAATTATCTGCAACTAATTCATTAGACCAATCATATAATCCAATTAAATCTTTCATCTCTGCTTTTTGTCTATTGCCAAGTAAAGAATAAGATTTATATTTAGTAGACATTAATTCATTAAATGCTACGGCTTCTTGTTGAGATTCATATTCTGCATATTGAGCATTTTTTTCTGCGTAACTTTTATTTAAATTTGCTATTGATTCTTGTTGATTAGCGTATGCCTTAGCGTACTGTTTACAACCTTTTTCAAAATCTTTTAAACTTAACCCAAATAAATTTGCTGGGTCTTGGAATGGATTTTTTACGGCATTTTTTGTTATAACCTCATCATATACATTTGTTTTTAATGTTCCATTAGTTCTATAATCTCCAACTAATTTACCTGCGTCTTGAGCTGCAGAAGCCTGTTGTGCAATTAATAGTTGATTTTCTTTTTCTATCGCTATTTCTAATTTTTCAATCAATGCATCCGTACTATTCCCCAATGCCAAAATAGGGTCTTGATTTTCGTCATAACCCATTACTAACTCTGGGAACATTTCTGCAAGTTGTTGTTTATATCCGCTTAAACGAGCCATTTCATCAGAAGTTAGATCAGCTTTATTTGCAAGCTTTTCGTAATCTTCAGCCATAGATTTTAAAGCAGTCCTTTTATCATTTAAATTAGATATCTCTGCTTGAGTTGATTGTATTCCTGCTTTTGATGTTTCATAAGCTTTTTCGGTTTTATGAACATAATTGTCAATAGCACTAACTGCTGCGCTTATTCCACCTATAGCTAAAGACAATAACGCACCATTTAATAACGAAACTCCAACAGACATAGCTATAGATTTAGCTCCACCTAAAACCATTGATTTAGCGGTTTCTTTGACACCTTTTGTTACTTTTTCTGCTTGAACTGCTCCTTTAGATAATGTATCGCCAGTTCTTTTTAAGTTTCCTTCTGCATCTTTCGTACATACCATAAAACTTGTCGAAGTGCTTTTTAATGTTCTTTGTATTCTATTACTATTTGACTGAACATCGCTAGCTAAAGCTTTGGTATTTTTAGACATTACCCTTCTCATATTTTGAGAAGCGTTTGCCATATTATTTGATACAACTGTTACTTGTGATTGGGCTTGTTTAAAGTTTTTAACAAATCCGCTACCTATAACACTTAAATTACTTCCTGTTGCTTTAGCTTTTATAGCATTAAATAAGGTAGCTATTGAAGCTATCGCTACTGGAGTTGCCATATTTATTTTATTTAAAGCGCCTAAAAAATTATTAATTCCTTCAATGCCTGCGGCTAATCCTCCGACTGCATTTTTAGCCATATCTGATGTAATAGTAGTTGTTACTAATTGTCTAAATTGGTCTTTTAAAGCCACTATTTTACCTTCAAGACTGTCTATAAATCTTTCATTTTCTTTTTCGGCACTACCAACTGTAAATCCTTGATTATATTCGTCTTGATATTGTAAAACTGTTTCCCAGTTATTTAACATGGCTTGTAATGTATTTGCATGATATTTTTGTCCTATAGCTTCTGTAATAGTAGCTCTTTTAACTTCATTTAATGAATCCCATTTATCATGTAATTCATCTAGTATTTCGAAAGAACTCTTTATAGTTCCTTTTTGCATATCTACTACATTAATTCCAGCCATATCTCTTAATGTTTTTGCAGTTTTATTTAATGTTACTCGTCCTGTCTTTGCAGAATAAGTAACCCCATTTAAGCTAGTTGCCATAGATTTTAATGCATTACCAACTTTTGAAGCATCTTGTACGGTTTCATTAGCACCTATAATCATACCTATACTTTGGCTTAAAGTATTACCACTTGCTTTTAATTGAGATGCTGAACGTTGTAGTGCTTCCCCTACATCGGCAGATGTAACTGCAAAGTTGTTCGGTTGTCTTCATATGGGTTCGCTACTTCCCATACAGTTCTCTTATGAACTTCTCTAGCTTTCACTAGAAGCCGAGACTATATCTTCATCTTGTTTTTTTTAACAAGAGCTTTCCACTTCCACTCGCTTGAGTGTACTTCCCTGTCGAGAATAGTCGTTGAAGTTTATTCTTGGTTTATTTCTTTAGTTAATATATTTTCAATATTATTAAATTCCCAATAAGGAATTCTAACTAATCTAATGTTATTTTTATCGCAATATATATTCTTAATTGTATCTCTTATTTTCGTATCTATAAAACTATTTTGTCCACCAAAATACTCACTAATATAATAATGTTGCCTACCATCATATTCAAGACAACAGTTATAATCAGGCAAGTAAAAATCAAAAGCTAAGGTATTTTTATATTTACAATCTTTAAACCTATATTGTTCTATATAATTTATATTATTTTTATCTAAATATTCTTTAATTTTTTCTTCGCCTTTAAAAATAGTTTTACATTTTGGACATCTTCTACCTTCTTTAAAATGATGATAAGACACTTTATGTATATGTCCATTTGGGCATATTGTTTTTAATTTTGTTCCACAATTTTTATAAGACTCTTTATCAGATATAACTTGGTATCCTTCTTTTCTAAATTCTGAAACTATATTTTCAAAAGAATATTTAAATCTCGGTTTACATTTAGGACATCTGCAATTACCTCTCCTAAAAGAATCATAAGACAATGCTTCTGTTATATGCCCATTAGGACATTTAAGTTTCAATTTTTGTTTATTTGATTTATATAAACATAAAACTTCATAACCGTATTTACTAAAATATTCTTCTATATATTTCTGTGTTAATCTTTTACTCATTTAATCACCTCTCTTCTATTATATCCATTTATATATTGCATTTAACATTATTTTAAAATAAACTTTAGAATCTTACCTGCTGATTACCCAATCTTTATTTTTTTTAAACATTCACGCCTATCGTTTCCAATTACGTTGTAGTATTAAAGCTCTTAGGGTTTCCCAGTCAATTCAAAAAGTTAAATAATACAATCGCTTGTATTACTGGGCGATTAGTTTACATTCACCCGCATAATTTGCCTGATCCATATAATCTGCTAATTGACTATATGCACTACCTGCACCTTTAACCTTATCAGTCATAGGTTTTAATGATTTAGCAACTCCGCCATATGCAGAAGCTATAGTTTTAATATATTTATCTGCCGTCTGCTCGTCAATTTCTGCTACGTTAGCATACATATTGACACTCTTAGCATATTGCATAGCATCTTTTACATTATCTATACCTAATTGGAAGGCAGATGCAGTTGAGTTTATGATGTCTACAGAACTTCTTGCAACTTGTTGTCCTGTTTCATAAGCCATTTCTTTGACTTCTTGTAATTCTTGTTTTGTACCTGTGAAGCTTGCAGGAGCAACTTTTTCCATATCTCTAAAAGCACTATCTAATTCTACTATTGTATCGTTTATTGCATAGATACCTTTAGTTATTTGCATACCTAAAATATTACCTAAAGAATAAGTAGATAAAGTAGAATATAAGTTAGAAACGAATTTGCTAGCTGACTTCATAGAAGTACTTATTCCTGTCGATGCGCTTTTAGCCGCTCTATTTGCGTTTTGGAATCCTTTTTCTAATTTTGAAGCTTCGCTATTAATTCTTCTTAATTGAGCCTCTGCTTCTTTAAAAGATACTTTTCCTAATCCTTGCAATTCATCTTTCAGTTTTCTTATAGGAGCTACATCTTTACCTATAGATTGGAATTTCTTTTCTAATTCATTTAATCTTTGTGTAGCTGTTTGAATAGATGTGTCTAAATTAAATCCTTTTATATCAACGTTGGATTTAGATTTTAATTCATCAAATTCCTTTTCTAATTCATTAAGACTTGCAACTAATCTTTTTACGTCACTTTCTGCTGCTTCTGAATTTAAATCTATCTTTGTTCCAGATAAAGTTTTAATTCTTTGTATAAGGTTGTCAATATTTTGTGTATCTCCGAAAAATTTTGTTTTCTTAAATATTTCGACCTGACTTTGAAGTTGTTGTAATTGGCTCTTTGCTTGAGTCGCTTGATTTCCTAACTTTTCACTAAAAGTAATATTATTATCTATACTTTTTAATTCCTTATCCAGTCTTTGAATTTCAGAAATTAATAAAGATATTTGTTCGTATGGTTTATCCATTTTTAAAATGTCGTCTAAACGGACAGTTTTTAAATAATCAACCATGCTTTTAACTTCTTGTATTCTACCTGTTTGAGATGAAGGTATATTTGTCTTACTCATAACATTAGACAATTTAGATTCTAATGAAGTAACACTTTTTTCTATATTTGTAAATTCTTTTGCAAAATTTGTTATCGAAGCTAAATTACCTTCTGGAAGTTTAACATTCCTCATTAATGAAACTGTAGCTTCTATTCTAGTATCAATTTTTTCTAATTCAGCGCTTAATAATTGATATGATTGTGTATTGATATTTGTTTTAGATAAAGTTTTTTCTAATGAGTTTTTTTGACCTATTAATTTGTTATATTCTTTTAAGGCATCCGCTTGAGTTTTTATGCCTGTTGTATTTTTAGCTATAGAATTTATCTCATTATTTAGCCTCTTTAGCTTACTCTCTGCCTCTTCTAAAGGAACGTTAGCCAAATTACTTAATTCTGTTTTTATCTTTTCTGCACTAGAGGTATCTTTACCCATTGATTGGAGTGCTTTAGTTAAAGTATTAATCCTTTCTAAACTAGAATTTACACTTGTAGTAAAATCAAATGATTTTTTTGCACTTGTTGAAATCGCACTTAAATCCCTTAATTCACCTTCTACAAGTTGAATTGTTTCAGATAAATTTCTCAAATCTGTTGTTGCAGTTTTTGAATCAATATTTATTTTTGCATTTTTTAAATCAGAGTTAAATAAAGCTATAACTTGTTGAAGTCTATTTTGTAAATCTGTTGTGTTTAAAAATCCTTTTACATTTTTTAATTTATCTAACTCTTGCCCTAATTGTGCAACTTTCTGATAGGCTGCTTCAACCCTAGTATTAAAATCGCTATTAATTGTTATATCTTTTGCTGTAGTTTTTACTTTTTGCAAATCGCCTAAAAGAGTTGCCATATGTTCGTGAGAGTTTGATATATTTAAGATATTATCTAATTTAGTACCTTTTATTCTATCAATTTCCTTCTTTAAAGCCTCTAACTGTTTGATTTGGTCACCAGTTAAATTCTTGTTTTTGAACATATTATCAATGGTTTGAGAAGCTTTTGTAGCTTGATTTTGAAGAGTTTCAAATGAACTAGCCAAACTTCTAGTTATATCCGGATTAATATTCTTACCTTTTATTGAATCTAATTCTGATGCTACTTTTTTAATATTAGATAAGTTTTCTTGTAATTTTTTATTTAAAACATCATAAGACTGTGTATTTGTAGTCTTAGACATTTGTTTTTCTAATGAAGCTCTCTCATTCATTAATTTATTAAAACGAGCCATCGCAGATGTAGCTTTCGGAACTTCTGCTGATACTTCGCTTATTTGTGCTTTAATTTTAGAAAATTCTTCTTGAGCTTGGACAAAAGTTAATTTATTTAATCCTTCTAATCTAGCTTTTAAAGAATCTATTTGAGATGTATCTTTCCCTAAACTTGTAAATTTAGTTCTTAATTCTTCTAATTGTTTCATTGATGCAGATACATTTATTTTAAAGACATCCATCTTTTTATTTCTTTGCATATCTGTTACCAATTTATTATAATCGCTATCTAATTTTTTTATTTTATCATTAAGAGAAACTACATCTGCTTCAGCAGTTTTGCTATTAATTCTTATATTAACGTTGCTTAATTCTTTTGCTCTAGTAAATAATTTATCAATAGCATTATTATTTCCGTAACCTTTAGTATATAAAGATTTAATTTTATTTTGAAGAATACTTGCATCTGATTCAGCTTTTCTAATACTTTTTGCCAAAGCATCAGATAGTTCAATCTTCCTAAAAGCTTGCGTAAGCTCTGATGCCCTTGTCATAAGTTTAGACATTTCGGCATAAGGTTTATCTGCTTTTAAAATATTTTCAAGATTTGCAGACGATTTAAAATTATCTAATTGTCTTTGTAAAGTTTTTAGATCAGCCGTTTGCGTACCTGTTAAATTTCTTTTCCCTAAAGCATTTTCTAACGCAGTACCTAACTCTGTTGCTTTTTTAATAGTAGATTCAAAAGAGCTTGTTAAACTTGCAGTAATATCTGATTTAATAGTTTTTTTGTTTAAAGCATCAATTTTACTACCAACCGATTCAATGTCTTTATTCACTTTTGTTAAATCTTTAGATAAAGATTTGTATGCCTGTCCTTTATATGTCTGTTTAGACATTTGTGTTTCTAATTTATTCTTTTGAGATATTAATTTTTTATATTCAGAAATTAACTCTTTGGCACTCTTTGTTTCATTTTGAAACATTTTAGAATTGCCTTTTGTATTTGTACCTTTACTTAAACTATTTATTTGTTCTTTAAGTTTTGTTATTTGACTAAGCAAATCCTTGTCATCTATTCCAACCTTAATTTTCTTTGCATTTTTTTCTAAATCTGCGATAACTTTTGATAATTCAGATGAAGAATCTCCTTTTTGAACGGTTGGAAAGACTTTAATTCTTATATCTTCAGCCAATTAAATCCACCACCTTTATACGCATAAGAATTACCACTTATACGAAGTGGTAACTTAATTTTTTCTATAAAACATTTAATCCTCTAATTCTTAATTTTTCTTTTAATTCTAATGGAATCTTTACATCTATTTCGTTTCGGGCATCTTCTTCTATATTTGTCGCAGGATAAAATACAGGATTAGTATCCGAATATCCGGGTGCCCAAACTGTACCTTCTTCCCAACGATTTAATGGGAAATAATGGCTACCGTGTTTATTTACCCATTTGCCGTTATCTCTAAAAACCCCATCAATTTCTTTATCTCCAATTTGTTCATATTCGCAGATATTTTCCATTCCACCAGTTCTATCATACATATTTGGTATTCTTTCTTCATAACCAGTCTCCATCATAAGAGTTTCGTGCATAATTTTTCTCATTTCTTCTCCTAATGCCGGAAGTTCATCTGTTACAGTTTTTTGTATGTATGCCACGACCTGATCTAAGTTATCAAATACCATTATTTTTCAACCTCCTCCCTACTTTCTTTCATATCTTTTATTTCTTTTTCTAATTCTTTACATTCATTTCCTAGCAATTCTATTTTTTCACTCATTAATAAATTTTTCTTCAATATTAATCCTTTTTCTATCTCACTTAATTGCTGAGATTGACCCAATAATACTTCTAAATATATTTCATCTAAAATTTCTCTAACTTCATTTAATATAAGTACCATATCCTTATTAGGATTATTTAATGTATCTATTATATCTTCATCAACTTCTATATTCGTACATACTGGAAATAAAATATTATAAATATCCTCTACATCTTCCGCATCTAATACATTTTTATCTTTTATTATTTCTTGTAAATCCTCTCTAATCTCTTCTCTTTCTTCGTTTAATATATTGTAAACTGTTACTTTTTCTAATTCACCGTTTATATCAACAACAAATTCTTTTCTTATTTTTTCTAATTTAAAATCACTTATTTTCATTTTTTATTTCTCCCTTCTAAAAATAGATAAAAAAAAATGCGCCAACAGAAATTAATCTGCTGACGCTATAAATTATTATACAGTTTTTTTGTCTATTTCTAATATTAAGTCTTGGTCATCAACTAATATGTCCCAAGTTAAACTAAAGTCTGATATTTCTTGTGCTGATATTGTTAAGTCAGCATTAGGTTGCGCTTTCGCTTTGCTGAATTTTATTGATTTAACTTCTGTACTACCATCTTCATTAACAACTTCAAATGTACCTTCCATTTTGTAATATTTGCTTGGTATAGTACCTTTAACTTGTATTTTAGTACCAGTTATTTCACCACCAAGCATTTGAGCTAAGAAGAAGTCATCTATAACTTGTGCATCCATTTGTAATGCCTAATGTTCACATAGGTTCGTAACGCCTATATCGTTCATCTAAGAACTGCCTTATCTTTCGATAAGAGAGCAGACTATATCACTTCCCTGATTTTCTTACAGGGATTCCTCCACTTCCATTTAAGGGGTTCTCACCCACTCCATTAACTTGAGCCGTACTCCTATTGCCTATTTCAAGGCTACTCACGATATTACTCGCTTTCGGTTAGTCGTTGAAGTTTATACATTTGTTTGTTTAAAATTTTATCTATATTATCAAATTCCCAATAAGGAATTGTTATTAATTTAATTTTATTTTCTGTGCAATAATTTTTCTTTTTCAAATCATGTTTTCTTTGTATTTCAAATTTTTCTTTACCTCCAAAATATTTTACTGGTTCATAATGTTGCACTCCTTGATATTCGATACAGCAATTATAATCGGGCAAATAAAAGTCATAAGATAAATTACACCCTCCTTCACCTTTTAATGAAGGATATACTTTTTGTCTTTCATAAATAATTTTATTATTATTTAAATAATTTATTATTTTTTCTTCCGTCCATTTTGTTCTCATATTATCACCCTTCATATTTAACAAACAAATATATCTTACCTGCTGATTGCCCATTGTCAGATATAATAATTATATCCAAAGCACTTAGGGTTTAACCATATGCCATCTAATTAATTTTTTCTACTTTCGCAACATTCACGCTTAGGATTTAACCTTACGTTGTAGTTTAATTAGCTTTAGGGGTTTCCAGCAATTCAAAGGATTTGCTATGCTAATTACTTAACATAGGGAACGTTATTTTATTCCTTTTCTTTGACCTGCTATAGTTATACATAAATCTCCTCTTTTGTAAGCTTCGAAGTTTTCTGATTCAGTTGTTATATTAAAACTATTAAGAAAATCTATAGTAGTAGTATCTTCAGGATTAGCTAAATTTGTTAAAGTTAAGTCGCAAGCACTTTTTATTGCATATCCCATAATCAATCTTCCTTTCTATTTTTTTAATTTTGTTATTTTTTGCCAAGATTTTATCTTCTTAGGACTATATTTACCTCCGCTTGCCATTTTCCATTGTTTTTCTTCTGAAACTCTCAATGTTTCAACTGAATAAGCATCTCTTAACCACCATACGGTTGTATTTTTAATTTCTTCATAAGAACGTATATTTTGTAAATACATTATTTCTCTAACCATATTTTCGAAAAGTATGCCATCATCATTTTTTCTGCTTTGGAGGTATTTTCTTCTTTGTTCTTTAAATCTTTCTACAAGTTTTGGGTCTCCTTTAATTTCTCCTTCTTCTTTTGGTTTTTCAAAAAGACACATTTCCAACACAACTTCACAAAGTACTAGGAAATTATCGTCCGAAATAAATGCTAATGGATTTCCATGTTCTCCTTCTTTTTTCCTAGTTCCTTTTTCATCTATTCTAAGAATAATTTTGTCTCCGCCATCTTCATCTTTAAAAAACTCCATATCTTCAAGAGAAGTATTATATAATAAGGTTAACCCTTTATAAAAAGAGTTCATTATTAATTTTGATTCATTCATTATCTGTAAAAAATAAGAAAAATAAAATTTATTTTTTTTACATAATTCATCATAAGATAATGTTATTCCCATATAATATGGTTTAATAAAATCTATAAAATCATAATCATACATAAAATAATCTACTATTGGTTGATTTATATATCCTAATGTATATTTTTTTAAATTTAATGGTTGTCCAGTTACATATTCTTTAGTAAAGTACATTACATACCTTCAAAATATTCTAGTTTATAAATGGACATATACCCTGTGAATCCATTTGGCATATTATACATCGGATATGTTTGTTCCAAAGTAGGGAATCCAATCCCTTTTAAGTTTTTATTTGTTTTTAACATTTTTTCTATATCTTTGTAAATTAAAATATCTCTCAAACCATTTAATGTAAATCTACAATCATTATGACATATTACTCCAACTTCAAACTTAAACTGCTGTATTTTATAGCTTGGTTGGTAAAATCCTGTATAAGGGAAATCTCTATAAATATTAACGAAAACAGAAATATCTGATTCCTTTAATACTTCGGGAACTTTTCTATTTATAAAAACCTTTTTCTCTTTAAGTTTTTTAATTGGATTTTCTATATCTTCTAAAGAATATATATCATTTTGTTTTTCTTCATTATAATATATCATTTTGTTTATTTTTTTATCTAACATAATCTCATTAGAGAGCTTAATAAGGTATTTATTAGGAAATTGCTCAATCATATTAAACACCCCTTACGGTAATAATAAACATATCTATTGTTTCTTTTGTGTTTTTATCTCTAGCAATAAGCATTATATTTTCTCCTACAGACTCTATGTTAGATGATTGTTCTATAGTACATTTATTATGTTCTCTTTTTATAATTTCTGTATTTGGATAATGTGCATCTAATATAAATTCTACTTCTTTATCTGATTTAACCACATATTCATTTTGTTCTCCTAAATAAATATAATTTAAACCTTGCACATCATCTTTAATATCTTTAGTATCATTTTTTTCAATATTATAAGCTAGCTTATTATCCCTGTCATCTTCTGAAATCAATACTGTTTGTAATGTTAATGCTTTAATTAAACCATTAGCTCCAGTATATCTTCCGTTATATTCAAAATCATTAATATGTGTAACTCTAAATATTGAATTTCTAGTAAGCATTATTCTTACACCTTCACCAATTGTTCTAGTCACAGGATTAGAGCCATAAAAAATATGTCTCTTTGCATCTCCCATACTTAAATATCTAGTATCATTAATCCCATCACTATACATAGTTAAGTTAACTACAGATACAGGTATATGATAAATTTCTTTATTGTATAAATAATTAATAATTTGATTACATCTTTTTAACGTAAAATGAATGTATGCATCCATTTCTTTGTGTTCTTTAAAAATAAATAACCAATAACAATTATCAAAATAACAATAACAACCTATATCTACATTTGTCCCAACTGGTAAATATATTTCTTTTTCATCTAATGCCGTTTGGTCATTATCTGTAATATTATTAACTATTGCCGTAACAGTTTTTGTATTTTCTGTTATGATAGTCTCATCTACATCGGTTACTTGTATATCAATTGCCGTAGGTATTCTTTGTAATGATTTTTCAAATGTTTTTCTAGCTGTATATCTTAATTTTTCTTTTTTATTCTTTTGACCACGCAAAGTAAAAATTTTGTATTCTTCTAAAAAATTACTCAAATCCATCGTATCCTTTATATGAATAATCTACTTTTCTTTGCCTAAAATCCTCTTCATGTAATTTTTTCAAAGTAATTAGCATTTTTAATAAATTGGCATTTGAAGTCTTTTTAAAGTCGTGGTCAGTAATTATGTTCCTTAAATTATCTTCACTATTAACAATTCTTTGTAACCATCTACATACCATACCCAAAGCAAGAATTTCTATCTCGTCTTCTGTTAGATCAGCTTTAATATAACCTGTTATTCCATCATCTTCGGAAACGATAGTTAAATCCTTTTCACAAGTATCGAATTTTATGGTCGCTCCACGAAGATATCTAGTCATTGTTTTCATTTGTATTTCTTCAGGTGCTAAAGCCAATCCATCATCTTCAATTTGATTTAGGAAAACAACGAATATCTTTTCTATTGGAGTACTCATTTTAACACCTTCTAATTTGATTTAAATATAAAAGCATTATTAAATTCTCTTTCTACTACAGAACGTTTACCCATAGAATCAAATTTATTTAGGTGAGCTAAATAAATTGCTCTTTGACATAATCTTCTAGCCAATTCAGGTGATTCATTTTTAAGAGTTTCTGCAAAATCATCAACAGAACCGTCCTCTAGCATTTTATCTAAACAATCTAAAGTAAGAATTTTGTCGCCATATATCCTAGTTAAATCAAGTATGTTAAGCACATCTTCTAATTCATATTCTTCACTATATACATCTACTACTGATAAAAATAATTTTCTCATAGTCGGAGAGTTTTTCATTTTTAATAATAAGTCTAACCCTACTATAGCTGTTTCTCCGGGTTCATTCATTCTTATAGAATCATATCCATTTTCATAAATAAATGAGCCATTAGTTAAATTCATTACTTCAACATCTATTTTGGATGCTTCTCTTTTTAATTCTCTCATTATTTCTGCTCTTGTTCTTTTTTTAACTTTTTCTGTTTTTTCAACTGTTTCCTTACTTAAATTAGTTTTTTCCTCTACTTTTTTACTTGTCATTTACTATCATCTCCCTATTTTAATAACTAAGCTATATCATATCTACCGAAGTTAACTGCTTTTACAACACCTATATGTACTCTTCTAGTGAATAGGTATTCGATTTCTCTATCATTTCTTTCTCCAGATTTATCTTCTAATATAAATGCTTTTCCTTCAAAACCTACCATTATTGGTTTAGTCATTCCACTTGGAACTACATATAAATGTTCATCGTCACCTAAACCAAATTTACCAGTTTCTTTATTAAATGTATTCTTTAATTCTACACATTTCATACCTTCAAACATTTTTAAATAACCATTATTTCTTAAATCTTCTCCGTCTAAAACGAATCCTTCTAATGCAGGTATTTTAGCTAATGCAGTTTTAGTACCATATATAACTGGTTCTCCTAATCCTAAACCTTCTACTTTAGCACATAATAAAGATAAAGCATCTCTAGTTACTGTACCACTTTCAACTAAGTTAGCATGACATTGACCATAAGCGCTAACAAAAGCATTACCTATTCTTCTTACCATATCTTGTTGAGTAGATTTTTGAACTCTATCTACTAATTTTTCTAAATCTATTCTTCCTGCTAACCAAGCAGTAAATGGAGCATAGATTTTTACACCTAATTCAGAAGCAGTCATTGGAACTCTTCTATTCATTAATTTTTGTCTTAATAGGTTGTTATTATCTGTTGCAACAACAGATACTTCAAATAATCTATCATCTTCAACTGTAAATTCTACAGTATCTCCTAATTCAAAATCTCTAAATTCACAGAATGGTTCAAATACCTCTCTTAAAACACGAGAAGTAGTTTCTGTTAATATTTCTGATAATATTGCAAATACTTTATATTTGTTATCTTGGAAAGTATAATAATCCCAAGTTCCACCCATTTCATTTAATACTAATTTTCTTAATTTATCTTCGGCAGTATTTAAATCATATGTGTCGGGATTTCCATTTAATATATCTATTGCCATTTGAGCAACTTGACTTCTTTTTTCCACTCTAATCATCCTTTCTTTTCTTTTTTTTATTTTATTATGCGTGTAATATTACTTCTATCATAGTTGAAGGTTGAGTTTCAAAATCTAAATCTATTCTTCTAACTAAAAATATACCTTCATCAGCTTTAACATATTTTCCTAAGTTTTCAGTATCAGGATTTAATTTATCTCCTACTACTAACCCTTCTGGTAATAAAGCATTAGATATTGTGTAGACATCACCATGACCTAAGTATTCGACTCTACCTCTTTCTCCTGCTTTTAATTCAAAATCTCTTTCATCATATCTTGGGTCATACATAAGAACTGAACAGTCAACTATTGCAGCTATATCTCCTTCTGCAAATTTACCAACTTTGTAAAGTTCTCTTTCACCGTTTTCAGCGAATCCTTTTACACCAACTACCATACCATTTTCTAATACTTCATCAGATATAACATTTATTGGATTTGGATATGGTTGTCTATCTTTTCTCATTATTGCTTTCATGTTATTTATTCACTCCTTTAAATTTTATAAATTTTCAAATACTCCACCGTAAGGAACATGAGTATCTCCCTTAACTGGCATTTGTAGACTAGGTTCTGTATCTGGTTCTTTTGGTTGTTTATTTTGCATATTTTCATATGCTTTTTTGCCATATAATGCGAATAATTTATTATTTAATTCTTCTACATCAAATTCTCCATTTAAGCATTGTTCTTTCATTTCTTTAGTTTCTTCTTCATCAAATGAGAATTTAGCTAGAACTCCTTCAACCTCTTCTTCAAATTTTTCTTTTTCTGCTTGAGCTTCTTTTTCTTTAAATTCTTTCACTTCTTCTCCTAAAGAGAATACAGTTTCATTAGCTTTTGTTAATTCTTCTTTAGTTTGAGTTAATTCTTCATTAACTTTTTCTAAATCGTTTTTAAAAGTGTCGACAACTGTTTTAGCTGCTTGATTGACTTTTTCTACTTCTGCATTAAAAGTAAGTTCTGCCATTTCTTTAGCCTCGTCTTCATTTAAAGAGAAGCTTACAGAATCATCAACTTTTTTCTCTCTCCATTCACTTATATACTCTTTTCTATTGTCAAAATCTAAAGTAAGAGTATCTTCGCTTACAGAATAAGGTATTCCATAATATTTATATCCGTCATTTCCTTGAACTACAACTATAGAGTCATCAGGAATAGTATCTACATAATAGAATTCTCTAGCTTGATATGTTTCTCCCCAAGAGTATTTTTTTTCTATCATTCTATTACTTAATTGTTCTCTTATTTGTAATGCCATTACTCCATTAGAAAGAGAATATGTATCATTATTTCCTTTCATGCCTTCGTCTCCTTTCACATTTTGTTCTATATTATTTAAAAAATTAATTAAATCTTTTTCAGTTTTTATTCTTGTAAATTCAAGAGTTGCATTAGCACCATCTATACCCGGAGCATAATCATCTCCTAATATAGTAACTCCTAAAAATTCAAATTTAGATATATTTAAAACTCCACTATGTTTATCTTTTTCACTCTCAAGTATATTGATTTCCATGCTTACAGATTTGTCGCCTTCTTTAAGAAGGTCATAAGCATCTTTACAATATCTGTTCCATATAGTGCCAGTAGCAGTAAGATATTCTTTCCCATTCTCACCTTTTTCATAAGAAAGGTCGAAATTTTGAGAAAAAGTTCCTATAGGTTGTTCTATATATTTAATCTCGTAACTTCTTTTGCCATTGACAACTTTTGGGACAAGTATCATTTCGTGTTCGCCAAAATCTAAAGGCTCTCCATTTTCATCATATTTAACATATGCAAGTATTGGTTTATCATAGATTGTAGCTTTAGCTAATTCGATTGCTTGTTTTGAAAAGCTTGTACCTTTTGGATTTACTCCTTCATGTATGATTTGCATTTTAACATTTGGATTTGTTTCACTATCTTCTGAAAAGTTTAAAAAATTTTCTTCCAAAGTCATAGAACATGGTATTCTAATTATCAAAGGATTTCCTCCTTTCTATAAGAATTAAAAACACATATATAACTGGTCACTTATTATATATTCATTTTTTTCATCATTTGAAAAAAGTAAATATTTATCTGAATTTTCAAATACATAATGTGTTTCTTTACCTATTTCTCGTATCGTAATACATTCAAAACCCATTCGTTTTAATTTTTCTGCTTTATCTCTTGTATCTGCAATTATATATCTTCCCATGTTATTCACATCCATTTCCTAGATATAAAACACCGTTTCCTTGTGCCTTCGTATCTATATCATTGAGGAAATTAGTACATTTGACAAGTCTTGCCCACAATTCACTTTCAGTTGGTTTTCTACCATAAGTTTTAACAAAATCTTCTTTGATTAATGCCAATGCTCCTGAAACGTGTGGTGTGGCTTGAGAAGTACCACTTGTCGTTGCATATCTATTATTCTTATAAGTTGACATTATATTGACACCGTATGATACAATATCTATTTCAGGATTTGTATTACTGAATTTAGCAATACTATTATCTCTGTCTACCGCTCCAACTTCTATAACTTCATGATAATTTCCGGGGAAATTAATTTCATCTGTATCAGCACTTCCATCTCCATTATTGCCACTAGCACAACAAATACATATACCTTTATCTGTTGCTTTTTTTATAACCTCGTGTAAAGAATCGTCATCTGCTCTACCACCTAAAGACATATTTATAATATCTACATTTTGCTCAATAGCATATTCTAATCCTTTTACTATATTAGGAAAAGCGCCATCTCCAAATCTATCTAAAACTTTAATTATTAATAAATTACATTCAGGAGCAACCCCTGTTATACCTTTTTCAACTCTATTCCCTGCTATGATTCCTGCTACATGAGTTCCATGACCATTCCAATCGGTAAAATCATTTTCTTTACCTTCATTTGTGAAGTTTTTGCCACCAATTATCCTATCTTTTAAACATACATGGCTTGTATCAATTCCTGTATCTAATATTGCTACAGTTATTCCTTCTCCATAAATTCCTTTATTCCAAAATGTCTCTGCTCCTAATAACTTTATATTAGAAGGTATTTTATATGGAATATCTTCTTTAATTTCTCCTAAAGAACAAGGAGTTAATTTAAAATCACTCATTTTCATCACCTATTCATTTGGATTTGTGCTGCTTGAATTTGCATTAGATTCTCCTGTTTCTGCTTTAGTAGGTCTACCGCCCACTTCATTACCCACTTGAGTATAAGCAGTTGATAGCGGAGTCATCTTAGAAGCTATATCTTCTAATTCTTCTGATTCTATTGTGCTTAATGCTCGTAAAGGAGTTAATCCTATAGTAGCTAAGTATTTCCACTTAGGAGAATAAATAGCTAAAGCTGATCTTTGTCTTTCTGCTTCTAATCCTTGATTATATTCATTAGTAGGTATAAATTCTAAAAACCAGTTTGAAGTAGCCCTAACACTTCTCATATGGTCATTAACCCAATTTTCTATTTCTTTTTGTATTCTTAAAGGCATTAAAGTATCTATTGTAAACCCTATTGATACTGCTTCTGTATTAGTTGTATTACCATTAAATAAATTATCATTTACACCACTAGCATCATATATTGTTGTTTTTGTTTTTTCTTTAGCGTCAAGTATACTTGAACTATTTCCGTCACTAGATATTAATTTTAAATCTAAAGGAGAAGTTAAAGTACAATAACCATAAGGAACTAAACTTTTTAATGCATTATGATAATTTGTTATTTTCTTTCTTTCCATTTTTAACTGACCTCTATCATCAAGCTCAGGTTTTTGATGTAATAATCTAAAACTATCTATGTAAGCATTTAAATTAACTAAATCTGATAATTCTTCTAATGAAGCTAAACTATCAAATAAATAAGAATAATATGGAGTACCCTTCTCTTGCCATTCATCCAAAGTAAATGCCATATAACAAGTTTCAGTCATTTGATACCATGAATTTTTTATTATTCTTCTTTTATCTAAAGTCCCTCCTTGATAATCCCAATATAACTCTTGTATTGCTTGAGGGAATGTATAATAATTTGTAGAATTTAAATAACCTAAATTTATGGCGAATTTAGAAACCATATTGCCAGTCTTTTGAGTTATCATACACATTTCTCTAGGAAATTTAAAAAATAAATAATTATTCTTACCTTTAACTAAAGCTAAATAAATTTCACCATATTCTATAACATCTTGGGCAATCCACTTGCAGTTATATTTTAAGTTGTATTTTTCTACTTGTTTTGAAGCTTTTCTTCTAGCTTCTCTTATATCTTTTTCCGTTTTGTATTTACTTGCATCAATAGGCATTATATAGTGGTCATAAGTAAGCAAGTTAGATTTATATGTAATTAATTCTTTTAGTTGACCGTTTTTATTAGTAAGTACTTCGCCTATTTTTTGAAGTTCTGTTTCTGTATATTGACTATCAGCTTGATTACTTAACATTTTTCTTATATTATTTTTTACTCTTACACTATTATCTCTTATTGTTGAAATCTGAGAATTATAAGTTTTTAAACTATATAATAAATCTTCGGAAAAATCATATTCATCATATAAGTCAACATTTTCTTTTTTTATATCCTCACTCAAATATATCAACTCCTTATATTGATTTTAGTCTTTTATTTGTTATCTCTATCGCCCTTGGATTTAAATCACATCCTATATATTGTCTGTTTAATTCTTTTGCCACAACTAAACTCGTTCCACTACCACAAAAGAAATCAGCGATAATGTCCCCTTCATTAGAAGATGATTTAATTATTCTCTCTAATAATTCTTTCGGTTTTTGGGTGTCATAACCTACTCTTTCTCTGCTTGAAGAAGTTAATAATCCAATGTCCCATACATCTGTTATATTTGCTCCTTCTTTCATAGGTGTATAATAATACCTCTTGTTCCCATCTTTATCTCTTCTACAAGTACGAACACACAATTCTCCTTTTTCATTTTTATGCCTAAATTCTTTTAATGTTTTTTCAGTATAAGGTTGATATTGCGTATTATATATGTATTTATTGCTTTTTGAATATCTTAATATATTGTCATGTTTACAACTTATATCTTTACTCCTAGATTGTCCTCCGTAATTCCATATAATATCGTTTCTAAAATTGTTAATACCGAAAATGTTATCCATTTCAACTTTTAAATAATGAACCAACCTATAATCACATTGAATATAGATTAATCCGTTATTTTTTAAAACTCTTTTCATTTCAGACAATCTTGGTTTATACCATTTTATTGCTTGTTGTGGAGTACCTAATCTATCATCATAATCTTTAAAAATTTTACCTGTATTATAAAGAATATCGCAATAGATCAGGTTGATTTCCTCATCGTTTATTTGCTTTAATAACTCTAAATTATCCATACAATAAACTCTATTTAATTCCATATCATCACCCTTATTAATTATACTAAGAATAAAATATCGTCACTATCGTCTCCGAAACCTTCTTCTTGTGCTATTAAATTACTTAAAAATACTCCGTAGCCTAGTGAAGAATATCTATCTTTTCTATTTGCCCCTCTTTCAAAAAGTCTTATTTTACCTTCTTTACTTTCATGTCTCAAACTTATCATTTCGTTAACCATAATAGTTGTTTGAACAAAAGGAGCAAGCAATATAGCTTCTCTATAAGCCGCTTCGTCTAAATCTAGGTCTAAACTAGCTATTTTTTCAGTTACTAATATCTTGGCTTCTCTATCATTCATAGGAAGTATTAAATCTTTATCTGCTAATAATTTTCTTACACTTACTGCTATTCTACTGTTGATTTCTGTGTTAGGCTGCATCGAATATACAAAAGGTAAGCCAGTTCTTTTAGATAAATCGTCAACTCTATTATCTTCATTAAAACAAGTAAATCCATCGTATCTAACTCCTCTTTCTTCGTCATAATTGCTTTCTCTAACAAATTCCCAAACTGCTTCACCTATACCAGTTGTATCGAGGATTATTTTATCTGCTCCAAAATCATAGAATAATTGTTTTATTCTTATAGCTTGTTGTTTAGCAGGCATACCATTATGAGCCTCAAGATAGACAACATAACGTTTAAATTTACCTCTATCTGGTATCATCCTCATTAATAAGAAACTCGAGTTATCGTTTGCGACCCCTTTAGCTAAGGCGATATCACAAGCAAGAATTCTTATTTCACCATTAACTCTAGGCATATACCATGATTGCTCTATTTTTTTCTTCTTTTTCTCTGCTATCCATTCTTCGGCAGTAGGAGGATAAAAAACATCGACACTATCCCTGCAAGGATTTATAACAGAAGATTTAAAAAACGCATCATCTGCTTCATTAAAGAAAACAGCACAATATTCCATTAGGAACGTTGCGTAATTCATGCCTTCTGCGTCCATTTCTCTTTCTATTTTCTTTTTAGTATTTAACCCATGCTCTAACGAGCAAGTAAAAGGGATATTACAAGCAAAAGAATCGAATTTTGTAAGCATATCTCTAACGGTTGTTTTCCATTTTGAAAAACTCCAATGGTCTGAATACCATGCACTAGATAAATATAATTCTTTATTTTCTTCACGATAAAAAGAATATCTAGGATTAGTTAAATATCCTGCTTGTCTTGGAACCGCACCAAATGGAGATAAAACACTTCTAACTATTGTTTCATTTATCATACGAAACTCGTCCATTACTAAGACATTACATCTTGCACCTCTTGAATTTTCTGAACTAGCAAGGACTTCTATAGAAGAACCATTTTTAAAAGGAATTAACACCTGATTGGAATTACATTTAATCCCTTTATAATCTATCTCTTTCCTTAAAGCATATGATTGCGGATATAATTCACCGAGTATTTTTTCGGTCAGTACTTTCTCTGCTTGTTTTTTTTGTTTAGCACAGACAATAACTTTTGTTCCGGGTTTTAATATACATATAACGGTACAAAATACTGCTGTTAAAAATGATTTACCTAATCCCCTTGATGCTATGAATACGAATTGGTCACTCTTCATCATAAAATATAAAAGTATCTGCTGGAATATATGAAGCTTATATTTTAAATAATCCATAGCAAACCTATGAGGATTTGCTAAATAAAAACAACCCCAATATTCACCTATACCTATAAGTAAATCTTCTTTGGAGTCTTTTTTTAAGTTACCTCTATCTTCATATTCTGTTTCTATGTATTTTTTTTCTTTCATTAGCTATCACCGTTCTTTCTTTTTTCTTCTTCCTCTTCTTCTTTAACGGCTTGTATAGCTTTTTTTACTTTTTCATCTAATTGGATTCCAGAATCTCCTTCTTCCAAGCTATAATTAGCTGATCCAAATCCTAGAGCTACTGCTAATGGTTTAAATAAGAATCTCATTATATATCTTTCAATCCAGTCAACATCTTGATATTCTTTAAGTCTTTTAACTACTGGTTTTTTTAATTCATATATTTTCATCATCATACCAAAAATAAATTTTTCGTCATCTTCGTCTTTATTTTGGTTTGGCTGTATATTTGCATCTGCTCTACTTTTAGAAAGCAATTTAGTATACATATCATAAGTCTTATCATCATTTTTTAATCTAGCTCTTTCTCTAAGAAGCTCTGTCATACTTAAATCCTTTAATATTTTTTTAGTTGATAAATCTTTAGGTTTATACTCTTCCATATATTCAGAATAAATATATTCTAATTGTTGATACTCCCTTTTTGTAAATCCGTCTCCCCATTTCATAACTATGTTATTATCAATAACCAAATCCTCTACATTAGGTTTAGAGTGCATCTCATTAAACATGGGACTATCTAAAGAATTTAAATTTCTAAGAATGGAATTGGCATTTATTGTTTTCATGTAATTTAAAAACATAGAACCTTCTTTACCTTCAATTCTTTTTACTATTCCTTCATCAAATACAATATCTAAATTGTCGCAAGTTCTTCTTAATGCCAATAGCTCATCTCCATCGCATTTGGCTAAAAAGAAATTATATCTAATATTCATGCAATTTTTACAGATAATATGTCTTTTTTCACTAGAATATAAAACACTTTCAGAGCCATAAAAATCCCTAGATAAAAATTTCTCCTCTCCACAATAAGGACAAGTTCTTTTAGCTAATTTTTGTCCTTTTTCTTTTTTCATTTTATCACCTCTCTTGTTAAAAAAAATAACTACCCCGAAGGGTAGTTATCAAATGGTTTGATAATAATAGATTATCAATATATAATTTAATTTCCTTATTAATGGGTATGGTCACGAGGAAAAGCAACCATACCACTAACAAGGGAGATATAATTAGTCTAAATAAAGACTAAATAGAACCCACATTGTTAAGAATATGGATTCAATTAACCTTTATTTAATTATAAAAGTATACATACATTTATATTAAAAGAAATTAATCTTCTGTTACATTTTCTTTTTCTTCTTCAATTTTTATATCTAATTTATCTATCATTTCTTTAAGCAATTCTTCATCATATAAATCTGTATTTATTAATCCTTTTTCTAAAGCTTCATCATAATCATAAAAAACCAAACAAGTTTCACAATCATCTAAATCTTTCTGTGTTAATTTAGTATTTTCTAAAAGTCTTTCGTTTAATTTGTTATCTAATTTTTTCCAATGTGTTAAAGAACTTAACATTTCTTTAGCATAACCACGAACTCCTCCTCCAATACCATGTAGTCCAAATGTAACTAAATCACCTGCGGTCCTAACTTCTCCACAAGCATAAATATATACAGCCATACTTGATACTTCTCCGATTCCATGAGTATGGACAGGAGCTATACAGGTTTCTAATGTATTCATTATCGCACAACCATCCATAACACTTCCACCCGGAGAATTAATCGTTATTGTTATTGGTGGATATTCTAATTGGTGTTTCTTATTTAGAGTTTGATTTTTATTATAAATTTCTAAATCTTCATCGTTTATTTTTTTTAAGTGGGCGATTATTTCTGTTGCCATTTCGGTTGTTATCTCTCCACTAATATATAGTTCCCTACTTAATTCATCTTTTTTATCTTTCATACCTTAATCCTCCCACTAAAGTTTAATATTATATATACATTCCACACCTTCATCACTAACTATTAACAATTTTTGACTAGGTGGAGAAAATAATCTTTTACCATAAGCATAAGCATCTGTTCCGCATAAACTTCCATTTATAAATACTTCGGATGTATTATCAATATAATTACATTGAGAATGTAAATGTCCCATACATACATAATCAACATTTCTACCATTTAATATGGCACTTAGATCAGGAGCAACACCTTTTCTTTTTTCTTGATGCCCATGAACTCCAACAAAATCATTTCCCATTATATTTTTATATATAATATCCGAATTTGTTTTACTGTTATTAATAATAACATTTTTATTATCCCTTAAAAAAAGTGCTACATATTTTTCTATAAGAATTGTAAAATTATCTGTATCTTTAGATAAATCTTTTAATCCTGTTCTTTCGTGATTACCAAAAGTAAAAGTAACTTCAACTGAAACCACTTTCGATACTTTATCTATAAATTTTGAAAGCAGCTCGCTTACTTCATATATTTGAGTAGATAAATCTTCTCTATTTTCCATTTTTATAATTGTATGTATTTCAGAAGAGATTAAATCTCCTAAACAAAATATGTTCAATTTATTTGTTTTATTTATTTTACAATATTTTATAACTGCACTTGCTAATTTAGAGACTCTATCGTTAGCTATACTTGAATTAAATTTATTAACTTCATTATTAACTTCTATTCCGTAATGCCAATCAGATATCATTAATACTGCTTCATTAGTACATTCATTATCTTCAATTACTCTTAACTCAACAGGTTCACTTTTGATTATTTTATCTTCTAATTTCTTATAGAAATCTTCTACTCTCGTTAGCTCTCTAAGTTTCATATTTACATATCTTTTTTCATCAGAAAGCATTATTCTTTGTTGCTTTAATTCTAATAATTTTTTTAACTCTTTTTCTGATTCTCCTCTTGCGGACCTGTGCTGTGTTTCTTTAAGGTATTCGTCATAAATTTGCATACCTCTTGCCCATCTTCTCAACGTATCTTTATGTAAACTTATTCCTAGACTCTCTATTATATCTTCCCAATCTATTTCATTGTCCCCACTTAATTTTTGTAGGGACAATTTAATCATTTGTTCTTTTAATTTAGTATTATATTTTTCCATATTAGCTATCTTGTTCTATTGATTTTATTTGTAAATCAAATAAGTTTAACTCTGAACAATCTACTAGGAAATCAGTCAGCAATCTAAATTGAGAAAGAGGAAGTTCTATATTTAATTTAAGTTGTAATTTTTGTTCTTCATCTATATCTTCTAATACTTTATCTAAACTTCTTGTATATAAAGGTAATAATTCTTTATCATATTCTATAACCTGTTTACCATTTGTACCTTCCTCTATACTTGCATTTTTAAAATCTAATTGTAATAATTTTTTCATATTATATCTCCCTTCTTATATGGCTATTTTTGAATATCTATCGCTATTTAATGTTTCCAACATTAAATCCATTCCAGTTTTTCCACTCATAATCATTTCAAATATCATTGGAGTGCAGCCACTTACATAAGTAATATTGCTTGCCCCTAAATCTGATATATTATTTCTCCTAGAACATACATTCCAATAAACCAAATGAGGCATTGTATATCCTTCTTTTTTCCATTCTTTTCTTATACGTTCCATTAATGTCTCTTTAGAACCTCTATAACGAGTTCCTTCATTAAATTCCATATCAGAAATTATAACTATATGTTTAGGTAGATATTCATTAGATAAATTTCCTTCTTTTAATATATTTAATATTAAATCAAATACCGCTTCTATATTAGTACTGTCGTAATAAACTTCTCTTATAGCACTTCTAGCTTTATCAACTATATCTTTTCCTTTTATTTCTATTAGTTTAGGTTTACTACTAAAACTAATATAATGATTATGAAACTCACCATGATTTCTTTCAGCGCAATATATTCCTAAAGAAATTGCTACATTTATCGGAATTACACCACCGTTAATATTCCAAGTCATTGACCCTGAATTATCTATTACTGGCAATATACTACAAGGTTTACCGTCAAAATAATCAGGTAGGTCATTCCAAAACTTGTTAAGCACTTTTCTTTCAAGTGAACTACAGTCCCAAACATCTTTAATTATGTCATATGGATATAAAGTCTTAGTATTTACTTTAGTATCTTCACTATTGATAAATTCCTTATATCTATCACATAATTCTTCATGTCTTAAAAATGCTTTTCTATATTTAATACCTGCTTTACTAGGTAATTTATCAAATTCTATTTCATCATATCTCTTCTCACTTAATAAAGTTTCAACTATTTTTATCTTACTTCTTATAGCAGATAATGTTTTTCTATATTCTCTATTACTAAGGGTAAGTTTTCTAGCTAATTTTCTAGCTATTTTTTTAGATTCGCTAGAACTAGCATTTTCACTAGGTAACCATTTAGCTAATAAAGTAGGATAATTTGTTCTGCAATCATCTATTAATGTTTTTGCTATTAAATTAATCATTTTATCCTCACATTTAGTATCAAATAATACTAATAAATCATCATATCTACCATAAAAAGGTATTAAATCAATATTCTTTTCTACTAGATCTGGATGAGAATTTGCTAAAGATTTAAGAATCACTCTAAAAGTTCTTCTTTCTCCTAAGCCACCCCTTACATCTCTAATATAAAATAACAATTTCATTGCTAGTAATTTATCTTCATTTAAAGCATCGTAGAACATATCTAATATGTCTTGTTCGTACTTGCCTCTTGATGCACCACCAAAAGCAAATAAATCGTAACATTTATTTAATGTACTTTTATGCGTTAAAGCACCATTTTCTGTATGAGTATAATTTGTTGCTCTTTTTAATTCTTTAAGTAAATTATTTTTCATATTATCACCTCTCAAGATATTTTTTTAATCATGCTGTCAATATCTTTTTAAATTGGTGGAAGGGGTGGGATTCGAACCCACGAAGTCAAATGACGACAGATTTACAGTCTGCTTCCTTTACGCACTTGGATACCCATCCATTTAAATTGTTGGCAGGAGACAAAGGGATTCGAACCCTTACTCATGGTTTTGGAGACCACGGTTCTACCATTAAACTATGCTCCTATGTAAAACCCCTCAAAAGAGGGGAAGAAAGTGTAGTATGTCAATGGTTGCAAGGGAGGGAATTGAACCCTCATCGTTGGATTATGAGTCCAATAAGTTAACCGTTACTCTACCTTGCAATGTTAGAGCTACGAATATCGTCCAGTAGCTCTATTATAATAGGAGGTTTTCAAGACACTTCGTACATTATCGAACATCTATAAATCAAAGGAGGTATTTAAAAAATGTTTGGCTAAATATGATTTTTGTTTTTCTTCTAAAAAATAATATTTTATATAATAATCTAATTGCTGTAAGTGTCTTATGTGTAAATAATTAATTGAAAGGGGGTTATATTATGAGGATATAATGGGGCTTGAACCCATAACTCTTTTCCGGTAAGTATTTTGCCTTGTTAAACTATATATCCATATTCGCTAGGCGACTTTATACTTTGTAAACCTTTTTAATTTCGTATTATAAAATTGCTGTTATCGCCTAAGTATAATAAAATTGGAGGATAATATGAAAAACTGCTAGACACAAGTAACTTAACTCTTACCAAAAGTAGCCTGTTATATGTAAAATTAGCTGTGTGTGTCTATAAATCACACTATCCAATCTCTTTAAAGTTCAATTCTATTGTTTAAAACGTTTAGTTATATATTGAGTTAATCCTACGGTTGGCACAGTTATAGCTTTCGTTCTTTCCCATTCTATAATATCGCCAAATCTATTAGTCATTTTACCTTTTCTTGGATTTAATACTCTAGTTCCTATTTTTATAAAGCCTAATAATTTAAATTCTTCTCCGTCTGCTATAGCATCTTCTACTACATCTTTTAAAGCATCATACATTTCTTCAACTTGTCTTTGAGAATAATCACAATTATCTGCTACTCTTTTTATTAAATCTTTCTTTTTCATTCTTTCCTCTTCCTTTCTCTAAGCTTCTTCCTACAATCTGAACAAATACTCATATATATTATTTCTCCATTCTTCACAGAATGTTTATTAAAATGTTTAACTAATTTGTTTTCTCCACAACATGAGCATTTTTTATAAGTACCTTTTACCAAATTCATATAATAATATTGTTCTTCATATTCGTCTATATAAGTGTTGCTGATCTTCTTAGCAATAGTATCAATCTCCCTTGAAACATAAGCAACATCTACTTTCATATATTGTGCTATTTTAACTACTTGCCAATCTTTTCTCCATTTGTCTAATATTATTTTTTGGTTTTTAGTAAAATGTGTTTTTTTAATTATTTCATCGAGAGTTATACAAAATTCATTTCTCGTAGAAAGTTCTAAATTTTTATCGGTTATCAAAGCATATTTAACTTGCTTTGGGTCAAACATATCTAAAATTTCAAAATTAAATGTTTGTTTACTGTCTCTAAGTGGCTTTTTCCATTTAATTGGCTGCACTTTACTTAATTTAACATTTAGCATATCTTCTGATATACTTGGGAGGGTTGTTTTAACAAATTTATAAAGCTTCCCATTAGAAATATCATAGCCTCTTTCTTTTAGTTTTTCTATAAGATTAATCCTATTTTCTTTAGCATCGTCTCCATGAAATAAAGTTTTCATATATTCTTTATATTCATCGTAACATTTAAGTTCAGGATATTCGTCAATATCAGACCTGCTAACGGTGGTCTTTTTATATTTTTTATAATTCTTAACATCTTTAAGAACCACCACTTCATCATCTTCGTTAACTCCAATCTGACAAACTTTTTCTCTATCTTTTTCTGCTCTTTTAGTTAATTTATAGTCATTATACATTTTTAACTCTTTACGTTTTTCTTTATCGTCTTTTAATAAAATATACGATGCAATTATTTCTAATGTTTTACATACTTCCGTATTACTCCAACATAATTCATCAGTATTTATGTTTGTTTTACAAACACCTTCGTCCCAAATAACCTGCCAAAATAAATCACCATTAAACTGAACCCCATTTATTTCTTCTATATTTAATATTTTGTTCACTTGGTCAATTATCTCTTGACTTGTTTTAACACTTAAATCTATTTTATTTTGATAATCTTTAATTGATTTACCATCTATTTTACCTTTGAATGTGTAATTCGCTAACAATCTCTTTCCCACTTTCTGATTTTTCATTATCAGAATGTTGTCAACTCAGATATTTAATTTTTATTTACTCCCTACTATTAGTATATCCTTTTTTAAGAAAAATATTCATTTTTTTAAAATTTTTATTATTTTTTTTATTTTCGTTCATTTATCAAATATAATAAGGAAATAATTGACACGATTTGTTCTTTAAGAGAACAGATAAAGAATTATATATGTACTGTTCTTTAAGTATTTCTTATATATTTAGTATAATACATATTATATTTTTTTATTTAGGAAAAGGAAGAAAAAAGAAATTATTTTTTTAGTCTTGCGAAGATTATTCAATATAAAAGAATTAATTTATAAGGTAATATGTGTTTCAATTTAAAGGATAAAGAACGAGAAAAAGACCCCCAAAGGAATAATCGCTTCGCAAAAATATTAATATATTTATATATTAATATTTAATATATAAAAATATATATTAAATATATTATTGCCCTATTATTTGAAGTTCGATATATCTACTATTTGAAGTTCAACATACCCATTATTTGAAATAATACTAAGTTGGTGAATCCTTAATTATCGGACGTTAATTTTGTTTTCAATAATTTAATTTTTTTGACAGAGTTAGCTCGCAAATTCTTTCTGAATTGTATAAAAATTCCAAAAATGGATATACTAATAATATAGAGATAATTAAAAGAGAGGTGATTTGTTGAGTAAATATTTATCTAAAAAAGAGATAGATAATTGTTTAATAAATAAAGATTACGAAACTATAATTGCTAATTTCACTCCCCTAGTAGCGAGTATATCTAGTAATTTTTTTATAAACAATTATACTAAAGAGGACTTAATGGCAACAGGAATGTTAGGACTTATGGAAGCAATAAACAAAATAACTCTCTCTAAAGATATGAAGTCAATTTCTTACTTTTATAAAAGTATAGAAAATGAATTAATTAATGCTTTTAATAAGGAAAAGAAAAATGTTAAAGCACTTTCTTTAAATGGAGAACTTTTTAAAAATGACGAAAATGAATATTCTTTTGAAAATTTTATAAACGAAGAAGTAGATTTTGATAAAAATATAAGAATAAGCGAAACAAAAGATTTAATTAATAAATTGTTAAATACTTTATCGGAAGATAATAAGGTTCTAATAGAAAAAAGATATGGATTAAATGGATATAAACAATGTACGCAACAACAATTAGCGGATTCTTTAGGAATGAAAAGGAGTACATTAGCCATGAAAGAACGTAGAATAATGAAAGCTTTAAGAAAGGAGTTATTATATGAAATTTAAACTAAATATTCCTAGAAAAGGGGATATAAAAGTTCGTACTTGTTATAATATTTTTCCTAGAGTAATAAATGGCGATTTTGTATGGCTTGAAAGGACAAAAAATACTTATATATTTAAAGGCTATATGAACCTTAACCAATCTCCATTAGATTATTTTTTTAGTATATTATTCGGTTGGGAAGCTTATAAAGTTGATTTTATAGAAAGGAGTAAAGGAAATGGAAATAGTACAAATGGATAGAGGACAAGGTAAAACAATGTTTTTAATAAAAAAATCCGCAGAATCACAATGTCCTATAGTTTGTTATAGTGAAAAACAAGCGCAATTAATTAAAGAGAGAGCGGAAGAAATAGGTCTCGATATTCCTGATCCAATAAAATTAAAATTTCCAAATTACAAAGAATCTTTTAAAGGAAGAAAAATTGAAAATGGAATACTGATAGATGATGTAGACTATGTATTAGAGAGATTGTTTGGAAGCAAAATTAATATAGTTACAACATCTTGTGATGTATATACATATATGAATATTAATGAAAAAGTGAAGTGATAATATGAGTAAAGAGAAATGTTTATGTATTTTTGAGTATGATGGTAAAGGAAAAATAAATATTAATGAAATAAAAAATTTAACAAGTAAAGAGGTTTTTGAAAAAAAATTCGTTAACTATTGTGAAAATAAAAAATGTGATAGAATATGCCCTTTAGAAGTAAATATTAATTGTATAATGAATTTTTTATTTGATAATTATGATATAATACCAAAAGGGGTGATAAATAATGGATAAATTATTAAATATTTTTAGAGCTTTTGTAGAAGCAGAGGATTATTTAAAAACACACAATGGAATAGATGCTTCTATAACAATCTGTATAAGTAAAGAAGATAATGAAAGAATTATAACAGATAATTGGCAGCATGTCACAGATAAAGAATGTACGGAATTTTCTTTTGTATCTTCTTTTGAAGGAATTCCTGTTGAAGTTGATAAAACTTTAAAGGCTAGTGAATTTAAAATTAAAGTTAATTAAGGTGATTAAATGAAAGAATACTTATATCATTATGTTGTTGTAACAGAAGAAGAAGGTAAAACAAAATATGTAGATTTTTTTAAAGCAGAATCAGACGAGACAGCAAATATATTTATGAATTATCTTTTAGAAAATATTAAATTTGACGATGGTAGCGGAGAACTTAGAGCTGCAAATATTACAGATGCTTGGTATGAAAAAATTGAAACCGTAAGATGGAAAGGAAAAGAACATATTGTTTCAGTAACGGAGCGAATTAATGAGGAGTCCAAGGAGGCATAATTATGAGAGCAGTTTATGTGCAAGGATATGATAATTTACTCAAAGAATTGCAAGAAAACAATATACTAAAGGCAAATATAAACGATATGGTTGAAAATAATAGTACTTTACGAGCATTTTATGATAATAACAGATATATAGTTTTGAAAATGGAATATATAGATGACGAAGAAGATGATTTAGATAATATACATATTTTAAATGGTAATGATATTGAATTTTTAGATGATAAAGATTTATTTGATTAGATTGGAGAGAATGTTATATTGAATATAGGAATAATTGATGCTGATCTATTGGATAATGGTTCGCAACATCCTAATTTAGCATTAATGAAACTTAGTGGCTATTATAAAGATAAGAATGATATAACATTATTAGAGTCTTATGACGACATTCCTAAGTACGATAGAGTGTTTATTTCTAAAGTATTTGATTTTACTAATACTCCTGATTTATCAATATATGATAATATAGAGATTGGTGGAACTGGATTCTTTGGAATAAATGCTAAAGACCTTCCTTATGAAATAGAACATCATATGCCAGATTATCATTTATATGATAATTACATACAAAAAGAAATAAGTAGAGGAATTAGACCTTCTAAATTTAAAGATTATAAAGATGGCTCTATTGGGTTTCTTACTAGAGGTTGCTTTAGGAAATGTCCTTTTTGCATTAATAGAAAGTATGATAGAGCCTTTAAACATTCAGAGTTAGAAGAATTTTTAGATAAAGATAGGAAGTTTATTTACTTATGGGATGACAATTTTTTAGCTTATCCTAAATGGAAAGAAGAATTGGAAAAATTAAAAGCTACTAATAAATTTATAGAATTTAGACAAGGGTTAGATATACGGCTAATGACAGAGGAAAAAGCAGAAATTTTAACAACGATGAAATATCATCATGATTGGACATTCGCTTTTGATGATATAACAGATAAGAAGTTAATTGAAAATAAATTACGAATATGGCGCAAATATAATCAAAAACAAGCAAGATTATATGTTTTAGTTGCATATAAATCACAAGATGTAACAGATATAGCAGGAGCATTTGAGAGAATAAAGATATTAATGAAATATAATTGTGTACCATATATCATGAGATATAATGAATATAAGCGGTCCGAAATGAGGGGAATGTATATAACATTGGCTAGATGGTGTAATCAACCAAGCCTTTTTAAAAGAAAATCATTTAGGGAGTTCTGTGATTATACTGCATCTTCCTATAGATATTTAAAGAAATTTGAAAAAGAATACCCTAATATAGCTAAGAGGTATTTTGATTTAAAATTTGAAGATATAAGAATGTGTTAAAAGAAAGGAAGGTTATATTATGAGAAAAATACCAGTAATAATTGAAAAAGAGTTTCTAGGAGATAAAAACTGCGATTATCATGCTTTAATGGTAGCTTCTTATTTTGGAGTAAATGATTTAAAGAAAAGGAATATACTGATAGATAGTAAACACATAAAAAGTATAAAAGAGGACATAGAAAAGATCAGCAATAAGGCTTGGTTAACTACATATAAGTCTTTAGTTAAAATGTCTGTAGCATACAAAAAATTAGTTAAAGTAAAAAAGATAAAAAAAGAAAATACATACACAATTTCTTATAGTAATAAAAAAAATAAAGGTTATATTTTAGTAGATGACGACATTATTAAAATATTATTAAAAAACAGGGATTCTTCTACTATAAAAACTTATTTATTATTAAAGATGTTATGTAAAGATGAAGATAAAATAATTACTAGAAATTATATATGCGATAATATAGGTTTATCTTCAAAAAGCGCAGCTAACTTAGATAAAATAACAAAGATAACTGATTTTCTTCAAGAAAATAACTTGATTAAAAAAGTATACGTTAATAATAATGGGTGTACTAAAAATATAATGTATTCTATAGTGTAAAGGAGTGATAATGTGAGAGCTGTTTTTATAAGACATTTTTATAAAGATTTTAATCCCAGAGACCCATATAACAAATTTTGTACTCTTGTAGATGTTGATTTAAAAGAATTAGAAGAATATGCTACTAATAGTACTCCTTTATATAATGAATCCGAACATGGTGGTTATGGATGGATTGTACCTACAGACTCAAGATTATTATATAAGGATTGTTCTAAAGAGACATATACTTTTATGTATTTAAATGAAAATTATTATTTCATGATTGATAGATTTATAATAATATAAGGAGTGATAATATGAAATATAAAATTACGAGTGCTGCAAATTTTAGTTTAGATAATATGGAATCAATTCTTGGGAAAGGTGTATATTTATACAGTTTATCATTTAATGTTGACGGAAAGCAATATAAAATAAAAAATATATCTGATGATACTACTATTGGAGAGTTCTATAGAATGGCAATGAAGTTAGCTAGTAATCCTATTAATGGTGAGTACGAAATTGATGCAAGATATTTCAAGGAGGAAATGTAATATGTCTCATGGAAAATATGCAAAGTGTCCTTGTTGTGGTAAATTAGCTTTAGGTGAAAATAAAATAATAGAATTATTTGGGTATAGATTTAGACCTAATGGAAAGAGAGTTCCACAATCTTATTGTAGAGAATGTAGAACAGAGCAAATAAGGTTAAGAAATAAACTAAAAAGAGAAAAACAAAGAAGGAGAAAATAAACGATGATTTATATAATGTTTTATATGGTCGCTGTTTTTATTATAATTTATATAATTCTTTATTTGGTTTTAATGTATGTTGGAATAAAGGAATGGAATAAAGGTGTCTGTCCTAAATGTGGCAAACCTTGGGCATTTTATTATTCTAGTAATAATGGAGATGTTACTTATGTATGTGAGAAAGGACATATCTGTAATATTTCTAATAAGATAATTAATAGAATGTTTATGAAATCTAAAAAGGAGGATTAATAATGGATGTTTTAGTGCCTTATTATATAATGGGACTTATAATTTCTTATATAGTTTTATGTGTGATTTTTATAAGATTTGAAGAAAAAAAATGGAATCATGGTATATGCTCTAAATGTGGTAAGCCTTGGAGATATAAGTATTCCTCTCGTAAGGGAGGGCATGTGTACTATTGTAAGAACGGTCATTATATTAAAATTAAATATGGGTCAGATCAGGAGTGGTGATATGAAAAGAATAAAATATATGCGTGAAAGAAGAGCAAAGCATAAAGGTGGCTATGATGCTATGAGGAAAGAAACTAAACGTATACTTAAAAGATTAGGAATATATTAGGAGTAAAATATGGCGACACTAACGAATAACTTAAAGAAGCTAGAAGAGATTGAAGGAATTATACAAAGTATGAATAACACTATTCTTTTTGATGATTCAATATGTTCGATATGTGATACATCTATAACTACAAAAACAACAGTTAAAAGCAATTATTTTCTAGTAGCAGATAAGGTTAGAAAATTATTATTTAATTTAGAGAATCAACCTTGTGAAATATGTCTCTTTAATCAGGGGATAGGATTATGCTATGTGCATCAATTAAATGAGAAAGATGAATATAGTTGGGAAAAAAGAGTAGAGAATGAAGAATTATGGTTAGAAATAAATAACACAAATACTATAAAAATTATTAGAATATCAAATGTAAGATATCTTGATGGACTTGAAATATTATTAGATAATGATGTAGAAGAAGAAATAGAAGTCTCTTTAAATGAAATAGATATAATAAATAAAATTATAAATGGATTTTTGAGATAATATTTGAAAGGAAAGCTGAAAATGTTTTCCTTTATTTTTTTTGCCCTTTTTTATTTCCGTTTTAAAGTGCTTCAAATTTACTCTTAATATAAATGTTTAACTTATTGTAATTAGCTTCTCAAAATGGCATACAGAAGGTCATTTCTCAAAACACCAAAAATAAATATGCAAACCACCCCTCCCCTCCCTTTAATATCTTTTTTGTTGCTTTTATTGGTGTTTAAATATTCCATTATATACAATGTCTTATATTAATAAAGGATTATATCATTGTAATTAGTTATATTTGGAAACTGTATGTATTGGTTGTGTCTCTTTTCTTGTTGAATACATTTAATTGTAATTATTGGAATGTTAAGGGTTACATGAGGTGGATTTGGATGTTGGAGTGTTTGAGTGTTGGAATGTTGTTTGTTGTGGGGGAAATGGGTGTTTAAAAAAAATGGTGTTTGAATGTAGTGGCTAGACAGCTGAAAATGATTATCATTCGCAAGTATTATGTATCCTCCCCCCCTTAATGACTGATAATATAATACTTATCAGACGTTGTTAGTTGAGAATGATTATCAAATAATTATTTCCCTGTAAATAAAAAAATTATTATCAATATGATAATAAAAAAATCCATTCCAAAAAGGAATTAAGAAGCTCAAAAAATTATCATAATGATAACTATTAAATTTAAAAAAATATTTCCACGGAAATAAAAAAGCAATTATATTTCCCTCTTTTTTCCCTCCTTCTAAAAACTCACATATGAACAATTATTCACATATTCCATTAAAAAAAACGTCAACCATTCACCAACAAAAAGTTAACAAAAATGTAAAGCTACATATACACATATATTCATTTATTCATATGCGCATATATTCATATATTCATATACTATACTATTCCATAGTATGCTACTATGTATTATATAACATATATAATGCAATAAAACATACAATTAAATAGTGTAACACATATAACACATATAACCATATATATAGTACACTATATAACACTTGCATAACACATATAACTATATATAATATATATTATATATACTATTTAATAACTACATATACAATAGTATAACACATATAACGTATATATAACACTACATAACAAATACTATGCTATACTATATAACAAATATATATTAATTAATGTACTCTAATACATATATAATACATACTATATATTCCTGAAAATATTAATTGATAATCACTATCAAATTATAATGATAATGATAATTATTTTATATTAAGATAGATTATTAATAAGTTTATGGAATGATTATTATTATTAATTGAAAACGATTCTCATTTAGTCCTGATGCTTACAGTCAACTGAAAACGATTATTAGAATAGATATTAATTGAAAACGATTATCATAATTATAATTAGTTGATAACAATAATGATTTTAGATACTAATTGAAATACATTCTCAATTGCGTACCTGTTCTCACTTGGAGGCCATTCTCAATTGCTTACTGTATTCATAATCATTGTTGAATATTAATGGTTATTATTCTCAAACGAAAATGATTATCAATTGAAAACTATTCTCAATTCGAGGTCCGGTATCAGTTGAGAACCATTCTCACGCAGCCTCCTGATGCGTACAATTTACTCAAATTGTATTTCTGATACATAAGTATATAAATTGTATTTCATAAACAATATATATAAATTGTATTTCAAGTACATATATATCTATACTGTATTTCTGATACATAAGTATATAAATTGTATAGTGTATCCTATGCATATAAATTGCATAATAATTGCAAGTATCAATCACCAACTTGCATAAAATCCTTGTTGTTACTTGTTTATTTGCGTGTGCTTAATCTTATATAAGCGTTTATAAGCTAATTTAAAGCTTTTAAAACAAAGGTATAAATACAAGGCGAACTTTTTAAAAGCGCTTATACGGGCATATACAACGGTCGAATAGGGTCGAATAGGGTCGAATCTTGCGGTAGCACATACATTTCGAACTATATAATCCGTTATCGTTCACTATATAGTGAACGATAGACAAGTAATAACGGTTAATGTTATACAATAGGACGTACGAATTGATCAATCGTTATATTTCATACTTTATTTTTATTATAATCTTTTTAGTATTTTTACAACTGTATAGCAATTATTATATCATTAATCAATTGTAAAGTAAATATATAAAAAATAACTTACAAATATTTCTAAAAAAAATTCAATTATGCAAATTGATTTTTAAACTTAATAAAAATAAATGCTTTTAATGTTTTTATTTACTTTATTAAACATTTTTATATATATGTTTTAATAATTAATAAACTAATTGATTTATACTTTTTTTATTTAAGTTGATAACATTATTAAAAACTGATATAATTTAAGTATAATAAAACATAAGATAAAAGGAGGAAATTAAAAAATGAAAAAATTATTAAAAGGAATAAAAAAAGGAATGAAAGCAATAAAAGAAAATTTATTTGAATGTGTAATGGCAACTGGATTATTAACAGTATTAGGTATGGTTATATATATAGATATAGCGTTCGTAATAATCCCTAATATGTAGGAGGTTACAAAGTGGATAACCAAAAATTTATAAATCTAGTTGGTAAAATAGGAATAATATTAAACTTTATAGGATTGATTTTATATCAATTCATAGGTTAACAACATTATTAAAAAAGGAGGTTTTACATGAAATATCGTTATAAAGATTTATCTTTAGAACAACAAGAAAAACTTGATAAGTCAAGAATGGTCAATAAATATACAAGAACCTATCATTCAAAAAAAAGAAATAAATATATTATTAATCGTTGGAAAATTTTAGATACTTTAAATAATGGAAAAATATTAATTTATGAAGAAATAGGCGACCAACAAATTATAAAAATTGGCAGTCGCCAAAAATACAATATAGAAGGTTATAAAGCTAATTTAATTATTATCTATGATATCAACAAAAATCTTGTAATAACTTGTTATTATAAGGAGACAAATTTAAATATATCAAATTTAGGT